>OGME01000772.1_pt1 | contig 25261 bp, 20 predicted proteins | sample 1572981 | NCBI WGS metagenome assembly OGME01 (sample SAMEA2581902, study PRJEB24529) | metagenome | biome: Human gut stool | place: China | collected 2011
ATGGGCTGTTGCGCCGGATAAGCATAAAAATGCTGTCAATCCAATGATGATAAGTGTTTTAATTTTCATATTCGTTCATTTTATAATAAATGGTCAGCTCCTGTTTCTCCGGATATTTACCGGTGTATCACCGAGATTCCGCTTGCAGAAATCAGACAGGTAAGACTGGTTCGCAAACCCGCATTGTTCGGCAATCTCCGGTAAGGGAAGGTGTGTAGTCCTCAACAGTTTCAGCACCTGCTCGGCACGTTTTTGCCGAAGCCACTGGGCTACCGGACAGTTAAACAATCTCAGGAATGTCCGACGGAAGGTAACGGTGCTGTTTGCTCCGCATAGTTCCGCCAGTTCTTCTGCTGTCTTCGCTTCAGTATGGCATTCCATCACTTTCTGAATGAAAGAATGGTCGGTATGGATACCGAGCAGTTCTTCCGCTTGCAAAATGATTTTACGGTTGATATGTTCGTAGGAGGCATCGAGCAGTTTGAATGATACTTCAATGCCTTCTGCCGGCTCGGAGGCGGAAGGCATTCCGCATTGTATTCTCGCTTCGCGGAAGTAGTAGTGCATTCTGTGATAGATGGCTTCCAGATGCTCTTCACGGTGCTTTTGCAGCAATCGGCATAAGGTCAGTAACTCTTCTACGCAGCAATAATGTGTGTACCATATTTGCAAACGCATGACATAGCGGGTGGATTCTGCTTCACCGGCAGTCATGAACAGCTCCAGCCATCTCTCAAAGTCCGGCTGTTCATGGCTAATTGCTTCGGGAAGTCCGTTCATCCATCCGGCAATCGTATTCATGAATTCCATGTCCGATGCAAAGGGACGCAGTTGCCGCTCTCTTCTCTCCTCCGGCATATCCTTGGATATGGTCACACAAAGCATACGCAAACGTGCTTCCTGGGGATCGTCCGGTTGCAGGCGTGAAAGGAGATAACCGCTTATTGAAAAGTCTTTGTCCATAGCAGAGAAAATTTATCGGTTTTCAAACCTGAGGGCCACCGTCATGCGGAATGCCACGGGTTTTCCGTTTTGGGTGGCAGGTATAAATTCGGGAAGCCGTTGGATGGTATATAGTGCTGCAACTTCCAGTTCGGACGATGTGGTCTCCCGGTTTTCCACCTTGGCATCCTTCGCTTTGCCGTCCTTTCCCACTGTGAAGGATACGCTTACATTCCCTTCGGGATTTCCTTGGTTTCCGAGACCGGCATTATAGGCCATCCAATGGCGCACGGCAAGTCTGAAATCAGGAAATTTCGCAAACGGCCCTTCCTTGAACTTGGGAAGTTCTCCGTCCGGGATGTTCATATATCCTTTGGTGGTGTCCGGGACAAGATCTTCCTCCGTAAAGAGCTCGCCGGTGTCGTATACGCCTGCTGCCGGATTGATTTCCATGCTCCGGACATCTGACGAGAGATCATTGAAATTGCACCAGTTACCGATGCTGATGCAGTCGATGAACGGATCATATTTCGTCTTTGTCACCATCAGGCACACTTCATACCAGGTGTGTGGCTGGCTGCCTCCGCCGACAATTTTCCGTTCTCCCTTTTCGTTCTCTTCAAGGTAAATCACGGCATCCTTGTGCTTCGGATTCGGCTTGCGTACATATAGTTGGATAGTCCGGTCATTCACATGCCATCCATAATTCCGATGTCCGAAATACTCTTCTGTGACAAAGCATTGGGGACCGTACTTTCCTGCAATGGCATATAGCAGCGAATCCACTGCCGCCGCTCCGTCCAGCCTTCCCAGTGCCAGAATGCCGATCAGTTTTCCTGATTTGTCCGCCACCATGCCGGTATACGGGAATTCAAATTTCCCGAAGCGGGCAAGAACCTCTCCGTAATTTGTTTCTACCGAGCTGTATTCCTGAATGACCGCCTTTTTGCCTTCCTGGGTTTTACATTTCACTTTTTTCTTCATGAAATAGCGGAATGATTCGTCATAATCCTCGTCGTATGTCTTCGCCTTGGAATAATACTTGTCCACGTTCATTCCGAACACCACATTTTCCAAATCGTATGCACCCTCACCCCAGTATTGAGGCTGTGCGGCACTGATGCCGCAAAAGAAACTCAAGATTCCCATGATAAAAATCGTTTTCATGCTTTGCATGTTTTTGTTAATATTGATATACTGTATTAGAAACGGCTGGATGAACCTCCGCCTCCGGACGATCCTCCTCCGAAACTGCCTCCGCCACCGCCTGAGCCTCCCGAACGTCTGGAAGAGGTGTTGATTTTCGGTATTGTATAGCCTACCATGTATTCGGCATCGCAATGCATACATCGATGGCGAGCCTCCATCAGTCCTTCTGATAAAGTGGTGGCTTTAATATAAGTTTTCGTATCATATAGTGCCTCCTTTCTCATGGTTATTCATATCGACCGGTCTGAAAGAACGTCTGCTGTCCTTTTCATCGTATTCTTTTAATTTCTCGCTGTTCATTTCCAACAGATAAACGACGAATCCGGAAAATCCAAGCAGGACACATCACACTGAAAAATAAGAGCAGAAGCATCCGGCCCCAGTCGATATAGTCAAACATGGGTGAGGCAAACCTCATGCAGATAACATAGGCAAACCCAAATGCCGCAACCAATATTCCCAATGCCATGATGGGAAACAGCAGGATTATTGCCAGTGTTTTCCATATCAGTTTGCAGAATTTGGGGTGACGGCCTGTGACAGCATAGCCAGCTAAAGAGCAAACGGTGGCAGATACCAATATCATTATCAGACAGATAAATCCAGCCATCAGCCATTCCACAGGAGAAGCGGCGGCGAGCGACCCTCTGCTCTCTGCAAAGATATTGGCAAATAGCCCTTCATTGATGATAAGATGCCCCAGACTGAACAGAGCGGTGGTCAGAGCAAATACAATCATGAAAATAACACCCGCTGCCAGACAGCCTGACGGCTTTTTGGAGTCCTGCTTCCTTCTCCAGATAATCAGTCCGGTTATCAGAATCTGTAGTACAATCAGGATATATCCTTCCATAGGCTCGGTCATTTAAAAATGACGGGGAGAGTGGCGACAAAGGAGATCGCTTTTCCCTTCCATTTTGCCGGGACATACTTTATGCCGTAGAGGCAGTCGCACACCGCTTTTTCCAATAGCGGATGGGGGTCTCCGTTTATTTTTACGTTGCTGGCAACGCCGTCGATTCCGATGGTTATTTCCGCCGTCATTCTTCCTGTAATTCCTTGTTCGACTGCCTCTTCCGGCTTCCTGAGCAATTGTGCCAAGACCATGTTCCATTCGTCCGGCATTCCTGTCTGCGGGTTGATGGGCTTGGCTGGCTGGAAATCAGGACTGAAATAATCCACTTCCTCCATCTCTTCCGGTTCGGTCTGCTTTGTATTGTCCGGTGATTTTTCTGTGCACAACCATTCGATAAGTTCGTTGCATCGCTCGCGGTTGATTATTAATCGGGATGCTTTGCCTTCCGATGGGGCAAATACGGTTATCTCGGCAATTTTCCGTTTCTTTTCGTCCGGCATGTAGAGCAACAGACTATCCCCCTGCAAGGCTGTCCTGTAGTGTTTTCCCATCATTCCGGCAGCGTCTGTATCGTCATTTTCCTCTGAAGCTTCATCTTCCATAAAGTGTTTCAAGGTCTCTTCCAGGTTGTTCAGGTCGATGCCTTCTTCTTTCAACCACTCTTCAAACGTGATTTTCCTTGTACTATTTTTCAGAATCTTGTCCAAATCTCCTGTTGTAGATGTTGAAGAGGACGGCTCGTACCAGTTCCCGTCCCTGTGATAAAGGCGCTTCATGCCTTTCAGTTTGTCGAGAGTCTCTGCGTCTGCGGAAATGATGAAGCCGTTGTTGCCAACCTTTTCTATGGAAAAAGTCTTGCTGCCCCAAGTCACCTGCATCGGTTTGTCTCCAAAATCCTTTATGGGCACTGTAATGCGGTCATATTTCTGAGGCATATAGAAAGACAAGGAGATGTGTCCGCCTGCAATTTCCTGATAAGGGATAGTTAGCGGTATCTGCAATCCGAACCATATATTCAACATGTCTTTGTTTTGGGCATAGTCGCCGCCCTCAAGCAGATAGATATCTCCATCTGGGAGTATATAGACCGGTTTACCCTGCTTGTCTGTCAAATGAAGCTGCAAGTCAGTCTCCAGGTCGAAGAAAAGTTCTTTGCAGAACCCCGTGAAGTTCCCGTTCTCATCTTCGTGATAATGCTTTTTCCACAGGCCGGAGCCTTGTCGACCACCGAAATATGAAGATACATCTTCGTCTTTGCCCCTTAGCATGAGGTTGAAAAAGATAGGAGAATCCTTGTTCGGCTCTATGAATGCCTTGTCAAAGCACCTGAACAGTCTTGACAGGCTCTTTTTAAAACTCTCGTGTTTGAATTTGTCCGCCCATTTTTTCCAAGGGAATCTATCCCGTTTGAGCTCATGGCTCTCTGCCAATGAATCAAGTTCGCCGAATGCCGCTCCTGTCACGAACTGATAGAGCGTTTCAAGTTGCTCCATGGCTTCTTTTTTCTCTTCTTCTGTCATTTTCGTCTTGTTTTGTGCCCATGCTCCCAGTACGAGACATGCTAGCAGGACGGTTGATAATAATCTTTTCATGGTGAATGGTGATATTGTGTTTTCATTAGAATAATACAGGAATAATGGCAACGGATGCAACGCATTTCCCGTCATATTTTGCCGGCATGAACCGCATGCGGTAGATACAATCCGTTACAGTTTCGCTCAAAGCCGGATGCGGCGAGCTTGTAATTTCCACTTTGCTGACAGCACCATCGGCCTCAATTACCACCGTAGCCATCACCTTGCCCGTAATGTTCTGTCCGGCAACTTCTTGTGGGAGTGTAAGCATCTGCGACAGTTCGGCACTTAATTCACTTTGAGAGCCAGTTTCTATATTAAGCGGAATGGCAGGCTGGAATCCGTTTTCGGACAAGTCTATTGTCTCCGTATCTTTTTCATATAAATGCCAGTCAATGGCATTGCGCCCCTTGGTCAGTGTCCGGGCATATTCGACACCCATTTTCAAATGTCCCTCCAGATAATCCCTGAAACCTTCAAGCACCCGGTCCTTATCAAGCCGCAATCCGCTGGCCGTTTGTTTTTCAGGAATATCCCACTCGGCACCGGCCCTGTATATTTCAACGGCATCCATTCCGTTCATAAAGACATAACCATAAACTACGTCTTGTCTGTATGCTTTGTTCAATTCTGCTTTGATGGCTTTGTTCATAAGACATATCGAGTCGCAATCCTGACACAGAATCGCATTTTTGAAACGTTCCGTTATATCCATGGCACTCCTCAGTCCGTCTCCAAAAGCGGCCATGATGGCAGGACTGTTACCCCGGGAAAGTAGCATTGCATCAAACTCCTCTCTGTGAGCTTCTCCTATAAACCACTTATATTCCATAATCCAGCCAGCCTGTGCTACTCCCACTGCATACGAAATCATATCATTAGGTGCCAGCAAGGCATTCCGTTCGTCGGGTGTAAGTTTCATGTTGTCTTTCAGTTTGCGGATGCCGTCCGGGGCTGCAGGAGAATCAAATTTTGCAATTGCCGAAGCCAGGGCTTCCGATTGGGTGATGTCATTGCTTGCTGTAGCGGAATCTATCCACTCTGGAAGAATAAGGGCATCGTCGGCATGCTCTTGACACAGGAAATAAGGTCTGTTGTGATTTGCGATGTCGTAATAGCGTTCTTTCTCTTTGCATAAAAAAGAAAACCATTTATCGGATAAGGTGTCATAGTGCCGGGACATCTCATTTTCAGAAGCGATATGCTTCCTTACCTGTTTCAGCACATCGGAAATTGCGGCATCGATATAATCCAGTTCCGGATAGGGATTTGTTGAGTATGCTCCCATAAGGGCTCCGGTGCGGAAGCAGGCCCTTTCCATTCCGGTACTCTCTGCGATGCCCTGCAATTGTTTCCGGAGCGAGGAGAAGTTTTTTAGAACGATTTCTTTCCAATGCTTTACGCCAAAGTCATAGCCGGCGTGGATATACGGAGCGTACTCTTTTCTGTAAGTTTTCACCTTGACGGATTTCCGGGCGAGCCTATCATAGGCGGTGGTATAGCATAAACTGTACACGATAGGATCCAGTACATCAATTGTGTCTCCCGGTTGGGGGAATTGTACCTTGGGTGCCGCTTTCTTTTCAATCGCCATATTCCATACCGTATCCTTTGTCACCTTTATATCAGGCTCCTCTTCGGTTATCAGGTTCGTATTCTGAGCTCCGGCTGACAATACCATGCCTGAGAACAATGCTATGAATGCCGTTTTTTTCACAGCAACTTTTACAGGATAAGACACCTTCATATCATTCCAAAAGTGATTGTATAATTTATATATTGCGAGAATCTGATTATTCAAGATAGAGAATAGAAAAGGAAAGTAGGAAAACGCTTGGTTAGCAAAGGTACAGTTCGACAAACGCAAAATAGTGAAAAGCCATCCTTTCATGGCTATATATCCGACCGATGCCTTTTGCCGGTAGTAAGAGCCGGGGTTCGTCAGATAATTTTTCTTCTCCCAATCACAGAGATTGGGGATAAAGCCGGTTTTGACTTTCGGTGGCGGACTGTCACCCCAAGCGTTTTTTATTATGGCAATTACGTTTTTCATAATCTTATCCGTTTTTTCTGCGTAAAAATAGCCAGATCCTACGCATGGTTTCTTATGAATGCTGATAAGTTTTACGGATTTCTATTCATTCATGACCAATTATCCGACAATTATCCAACACACATGGATTCCATTATTGAAAATCAACATTTCGGACTGACCCCATTTTCGCCACCGGACTTGAATACCACACTATCTAACAAGAAAGTGTGGAGCCGGTTTACTTATTTGTATTAGAGGTTCTGGTAAAACCCGGAAGCAAATAAATGAAAACAGTACCCCACACCTATATCGCATGTCATTCGCATACGGATACATGTGACAAGTGTTACTGCTCAGCCCTGCTTCCATTTTGAAATTTACCAGATTTCTAATACAAGGTGTTAGCGAAACACATCAACTATATATGTCTGTCGTTTGCACGACTCTACAAAGATAGTCTGTTTTTCGATATAGCAGCAATTCGGGTACTGTTATTTTTCAAAGTTAGGGATTTTTTTATTTGTGCTTTTACGTTTTCTGTTTAATTTTCCGTAAAACTGCTCATTCTTTATAAGTATATTCCTATCGGATTACTTTCATGATTTCCTGATCCAGAAATGCTCTGTGATGCTCAACCATGTTGTTCCAGAACATTTTCACTGCATGTTATAAGTGAACTAACGTGAAACTGATAAGCAAAGCTGTTTTTATAATATAGTAAAATTACATTTTGTTTAGTCGGAATTTATAAAATATCATGAAAGATAAAAAGTTTTCAGTGAGTTCTATATTTTGTAGGGATTCATAAAAGAAAAAGCTCCAAAAATCATTGATTTTTGGAGCTTTTCTTCAATTTACTTTTTTTGCTTTGTACACCCTCAGGGATTCGAACCCTGGACCCACTGATTAAGAGTCAGTTGCTCTACCAACTGAGCTAAGAGTGCATCGCCAATGTCTCATTTGCGGGTGCAAAGGTAGTCCTTTTATTTTATTTTGCAAACAATTCCAGGAGTTTTTTTCGATGAAATCGGCATATTTTTATTCAAACTCATATAGTTCGGAAGGCGTAGTTCTCTTTAAAGCGCAGAGTTGTACGTCTTTACCTACGATGATACCTTTTTCTCTTAATTTCCATTCAACAGTTTTATAGGCCAGCTCCGGGTGATTGTTATCTTTACTTAGATGGCAAAGCCAGATGTATTGCAGATGTTCTGTGAAATTTTCTGCAAGGAATTCTGCGGTATCAATGTTACTCATGTGTCCGGTACGACCGGTTATGCGCTCTTTCAGGTATTGGGGATAAGTACCCATACGCAACATTTCATCATCGTAATTGGCTTCCAGTATCAAATAGTTGGCTTTGCAGATATAATGTGCTGCGGTAGGAGTTATTTCTCCGAGGTCGGTAAGAAAAGAGAATACCTTTCCGTCTATCTCGATGCAATATCCCACATTGTCCGTACCGTCATGAGGAACTTCAAAAGATTCGATACGGAAATCTTCCAGTTGCATAGGCTGTTGTTTCTCCAGATAGCGGACGGATGAATGCAACTTCTCCGTCATGCAATAACTCTTATTAATACCTTCGTGAATGCGTGCCGTTGTATAAATAGGTATATTCAGTTTTTCTCCCAATCCGCCTACCGCTTTTATATGGTCGGCATGGTCATGGGTAACAAACACCGCACGTATCATTTCCATGTTGATACCTGCCTCTTTTAATCCTTTTTTTATGGTACGGACAGCGATACCGGCATCAATAAGTATTCCGTATTTTTCTGTGCCTATATAATAGCAATTGCCACTGCTACCGCTTGCAAGGCTTATAAATCTTACTTTCATTCTAATCTCCTTAATTAAAAAGAGGGTATGTTAAAATTCGCTTATTATTTGTTTCTTTTTAGGCACGGATTACATGGAAAGCACAGATTTTCTTTATTCTTTTTTCCGTGAAATCCGTGTAATCCGTGCCTAAAAAATCATCAAGTGTATTTCGACACCCCTCAAAGACAGTGCCATGAGGACAGAATTAAGCATGCTTAATTTATGCCGGATGCGACCTGTCTTTACATCGGGCGACAAATATAGCGAAAATATGCAATATAAAAGATTATACTTTCTTCTTTTTGTCGATGGATTCGGTGGTTTTGGCAAAAATCAGCAACGCTATGGCAGCCACCAATCCTATTCCCGCAAAGTAATACCAGATGTAATGCGCATTGGCGCTGGCAGCTTCCCAAGCTTCCCGGGTTGCAAATAAAGCCGGGTCGGGACAATATTTGGTAAGCAATACACCCGCTATGCCAAAACCGAAAATAGAGGACAGGAAAGAATGGAGATGGCTGAATCCGAGATACATGCCTTCTTCTCCCTCAGGAGCCTGTAAAGAGAAATATTCCAGATAGCGCGGAGAAATAAAGCATTCCGCCAAAGCTTGAACTACAATACCGAGTATCATCATCAATGTAATATTGCTCATGCCGGAAATAATCTCGTTGCCCAGCAGGTTTCCACACGCCATCAGTAACGCGGAAACAGGAATCAGGAACATACCGATGTTCATGGACGTAATAGCCGTACGCTTTGCCATCCACCTGGTGATGAAACTTACACAGCAAACCACAACAAAAGGATTTACATTGGCTATCCAGCCCGGCTTGGCCGTTTCGCTCGCCATACGGATAACATACTTGGGCATTGTGGCATATAATTGTTGCTGCACCATCCAGAATCCAGTTACGATAAGGATAAGAATCAATAAACGCCAGTTGGTGATGATGCGCAGGAAGCCTTGGCCTATTTCGCGCATGCTTTTACCTTCGCCTGCCGTATGTGCCGATTTATACAGAAGGACAACGGACAGCAACGCCAGAATAGTCATTGTGGCAGAGAAGAAGTTGATATAGATATAGGCCTGCTCACCGATAGCGTTGCGCAAGGGGTCGATAATAGTCTTTCCGGTAAAAGCACCGAAGTTCACCATCATATAAAAGATTGAATAACCACGGGCGCGGGTTGCTTCGGTGGTTTCTTTCGCAACCGATGCGGATATGATAGATTTGATGAACGAACCGCCGAGCATGATGACAAACAAAACGGGAACAATCATCCACCGTTCGCTACTGTCGGCCAGCCCTGAAAAGCGCGTAACTTCGCCATATTCCACCAGTCCGGCAGCTTCCAGCAGTGTAGGCAGCACGCCCAGACCCAAATATCCTGCAGACAGTAAGGAAAATGCGATAATCATTGATTTACGGAAACCTATCTTATCGGCATAAGCTCCGGTAAAAATGGGAAGCAGATACAGTCCGCCCGAAAACAGGCCGGAAATCATACTCGCTTCAAAATCGTTAAAACCTAAAATGTTGGACAGATAAATGGTAAGAACAATAAATACGGCATAATATGCCATGCGTTCAAAAAGTTCTACTGTGTTGCTTACCCAAAAGGCTTTGCTGAAACCTTTGGCATTAGTTTGGGGTGATTGAGTCATCCTTTACTGATTAATAGTTATGTTTTAATTACTTATATTTGCAGCAAATATACTCAATAACAATAAAACGGACAACGTATGAAAGATAAAATAGAAGTAGTAGCATTCGATGCAGACGATACCCTTTGGGAAAACGAGGTTTATTTTCAGGAGTTTGAGCATTAGTTCTGTGATTTACTGAAAGCGTACCAACCGCAGAGTGCCGTTTCGCAGGAGCTGTTCAAGACAGAGATGAAAAACCTGCACATGTATGGCTACGGTTTGAAAAGCATGATGCTCAGCATGATTGAAACAGCCTGCCGGATTACCGGAGGAGAAGGTAACATGCATTGCGTGAAAGAAATCGTCAGGTTGGGGCAGGAGCTTCTTCAAAGACCCGTAACGCTTCTGGACGGGGTGGAAGAGGTGCTGCTCCGCCTGCAAGGAAAATACAGGCTGGTACTGGCGACCAAAGGAGACCTGTTCGACCAAAGAAGAAAAGTCCGGGAGTCGGGATTGATGCACTACTTCTGCCACATCGAGATAATGAGTGACAAGAAAGAAGCCGATTATTGGAAACTACTTACCACCGTGGAATGCGCCCCGCAGAATTTCCTGATGTTGGGAAACTCCGTCAAGTCGGACATACTGCCGGTTTTGGAGCTGGGCGGATATGCAGCCCACATTCCTTACCACGTCACCTGGCAGTATGAAACCCATGATGGGGATATTGCGCATCCCAACTTCATCCGGTTAAAAAACATCACGGATATAATGGAATATCTCCTGTAAGGTATCTGCTGCACAGGAAAGCTTAATTCAGCGGTATCCAATGAAAAGCCCTTCCACGCTTGCCATAAGGTATCAAGCATGGAAGGGCTGATTTTAAAATTATCTCATTCCCGTCTTTTAGAACTGGAAGAACTTCTTGGCGTTGTAATAACTGATGTCCTCAATCATCTGATTGACGCGTTCCATTTCGGAAACAGGAATTTCACCGTTTTCCACATCACGGCCTACGAGGTTACACAACGTGCGGCGGAAGTATTCATGACGCGGGTAGGAGAGGAAAGAACGCGAGTCTGTCAGCATACCTACGAAACGGCTCAGCAGGCCGAGTACGGAGAGTGCATTCATCTGTTTTTCCATACCGTCTTTCTGGTCGAGGAACCACCATCCCGAACCGAATTGAATCTTGCCGGCAACAGTACCGTCCTGGAAGTTGCCCAACATGGTAGCGATTACCTCATTGGCACATGGGTTCAGATTATACAGAATGGTCTTTGTCAGTTTGCCTTCCGAATTCAGACGGTCGAGGAATTTAGCCATCGCCTTGGCGGTTGTAAACTCGCCGATAGAGTCGAAACCAGTGTCGGGACCGAGCAGTTTGAACATTTTGCTGTTGTTGTTGCGGATAGCCCCGTAGTGGAATTGCTGTGTCCAGCCCTTTTCCCAATCCATCTCGCCAAAGGCAACCAGCATAGCCGACTTGAACTTCAGGATTTCTTCCTTAGTCAGTGCAGTACCGCCATATACCTTATTGAAGATTGCCTTAATTTCCGCATCCGTATAGTCTTCCGCATAGAATTCTTCGATGCCGTGGTCGGACAGCTTACATCCCTGAGCGGCGAAGAAGTCATGACGCTTGCGCAAAGCGGCAATCATATCGTCGAAAGTAGAAATAGTCACACCGCTTACTTCCGCCAGCTTCTCTACGTAAGCACGGAAATCGCCGGGAACTTCCACCGCCATCGCCTTGTCGGGGCGCCAGGTAGGAAGCATCTTTATCTCAAATCCGCTCTCACGGGTCTTGATATGATATTCCAGCGAGTCAATGGGGTCGTCCGTAGTACACACGGTTTCCACGTGATAACGGCGCATCATGCCGCGGGCAGAATATTCGGGTTGTTTCAGTTTCTCGTTACATTCGTCGTAGATTTCACGTGCGGTCTTGGGGTTCAGAATCTTGTCAATGCCGAATGCCGTCTTCAACTCCAGGTGTGTCCAGTGATACAAAGGATTGCGGAAAGTATAAGGTACGGTTTCCGCCCATTTCTCAAACTTTTCCCAATCGGTGGTGTCCTTGCCGGTACAGAAACGTTCGTCCACACCGTTGGTGCGCATGGCACGCCACTTGTAGTGGTCGCCTCCCAGCCAGATTTCCGTCAGTGACTTGAATTGGTAGTCGTCTGCTACCATTTGTGGAATTAAATGACAGTGATAGTCGATAATCGGCATTTTAGCCGCATGTTCGTGGTACAACTTCTGCGCGGTTTCTGTCTGCAACAGGAAGTTCTCGTCCATAAAGTTTTTCATCTTCTTGTGTTTTAAGTATCTAAAAATTTTACTTTCTTGTCATTACACCTATATAGTATTGATTGTAAAGCTAATAGGCCCGATAACGCTTTTTGCTTTTATTAACCGTTATCGAACACAAAAGTAGAGATTTTACTTGGAGAAACAAAATAATTCGTATCTTTGCGGCAAATATTTATAATATTTAAGTTTTAAATGTAAGACCTTTAAACACCTTAGGGCGGGAGAAGATGGAAAACAAGAATTATACGATAAAAGACATTGCACGCATGGCCGGCGTCTCTGCCGGAACCGTAGACCGCGTGCTTCATAACCGGGGCGACGTATCCCGTGCAAGCAGAGATAAGGTTCAAAAAGTCCTCGATGAAATCGATTATCATCCCAACATGTTTGCCATAGGCCTGGCGGCAAAGAAGCGCTACCATATAGTATGTATCATACCTTATTATATAGAGCATGATTACTGGCACTCCGTTGCGGCGGGCATAGACCGTGCCGCGCAAGAGCTGCGGCCGTTCAATGTAGGGGTGGACTATCTTTTTTACAGCCATGCGGATAAAGCGTCCTATGAAACGGCATGTGCGCAACTTCAATCCGTTGTTGCCGATGGGGTGTTGATAGCCCCGAATTTTCAGGATGATACCCTGAAGCTGACATCGTATCTGGAAGATAAAAAGATACCTTATGCCTTCATCGACTTCAATATGGAGCAGACTCATGCACTATGCTATATAGGCCAGGACTCCAAGGTCAGCGGATACATCGCCGCCAAAATACTGATGCGCCGCTACCGCGAAGGGCAGGAACTGGCGCTTTTCCTGAACAATCAGAAGAACAGCCCCGCCGAGGTGCAGATGCAACGGCGCCTGGAAGGCTTTATGCAGTATCTTGCGGCCGAGCACAAAAACCTGACTATACACGATGTCGTTCTCCACAAAGAAGACACCGCCGCCAACGAGGAAGTGCTGGATGCTTTCTTCTCCGGACATCCCAAAGCCACTTTAGGGGTCGTGTTCAACTCACGCGTGTATCAAGTGGCGGACTACTTGCAGAAAAAGAATCTGAAGCTGGATGCACTGGTCGGCTACGACCTGCTTCAGAAGAATGTGGAACACCTGAAAAACGATGAAGTGAACTATCTCATCGGGCAGCGGCCGGGACTGCAAGGCTATTGCGGCATCAAAGCACTGTGCAATCACGTGGTATTCAAAAAGCCGGTCACAGCCGTAAAATATATGCCTATCGACATCCTGATGAAGGAAAACATCGACTTCTATTTTGAGTTTGAATAATCCTGCATATAGTAAGAAAGACTATCAATCATAATCCAACAATCATAATTAAAATCATTTTCAAGATGAAAGCATTAAACAAACAGACGGCTCCCAAGTCCGTTGCTCCCGAACGAATCATCCAGTTCGGTGAAGGTAACTTCCTTCGTGCATTTGTAGACTGGATTGTTTACAACATGAACCAAAAGACCGACTTCAACGGCAGTGTTGTAGTGGTTCAGCCTATCGAAAAAGGAATGGCGGAATGGCTGAACGGCCAGGACTGCCTTTACCATGTCAACCTGCAGGGCCGTTTGAACGGTGAAGCGGTAAACAGCCTCACGCGTATCGACTGCATCAGCCGCGCATTGAATCCCTATTCTCAGAACTCTGCATTCATGGCGCTTGCCGACCAGCCCGAAATCCGTTTCGTTATCTCCAACACCACGGAAGCCGGCATCGCGTTCGACCCGAACTGCAAGTTCAGCGACGCCCCCGCATCTTCTTATCCGGGCAAGCTGACCCAGTTGCTGTTCCGTCGTTTCAAGACGTTCAAGGGCGACAAGAGCAAAGGCCTTATCATCATGCCTTGCGAATTGATTTTCCTGAACGGACATCACCTGAAAGAATGTATCTACCAGTACATCGAACTGTGGAAAGACGACTTCGGCGCAGATTACGAGAAGTTCAAGACCTGGTTCACAAAGTACTGCTATGTATGCGCCACTCTGGTAGACCGCATCGTTCCGGGCTTCCCGCGCAAGGAGATTGCGCAGATTCAGAAGAAAATCTGTTATGCCGACAACCTGGTTGTACAGGCCGAAATCTTCCACCTGTGGGTTATCGAGGCAGCCGAGAATCTCTCTCTCCGCCAGTTGGCAGAGGAGTTCCCTGCAAACAAGGCGGGATTGAACGTACTCTTCGTGAAGTCCGAAGCTCCTTACCACGAAAGAAAGGTTACTTTGCTGAACGGTCCTCACACCGTGCTTTCTCCGGTGGCTTACCTGAGCGGCGTAAACATCGTGCGCGATGCCTGCAACCACCCCGTTATCGGCAAGTATGTCCGTAAAGTACAGTTCGACGAACTGATGCAGACACTGAACCTGCCTATGGACGAACTGAAGAAGTTTGCCGCCGATGTATTGGAACGTTTCGACAATCCTTACGTAGAGCACCAGGTAACCAGCATCATGCTGAATTCCTTCCCGAAATACCAGACCCGCGACCTGCCGGGCTTGAAGACTTATCTGGAACGCAAGGGCGAACTTCCGAAAGGTCTCGTACTTGGTCTTGCCGCCATCATCACATATTACAAGGGCGGCGTACGTGCCGACGGCGCTGAAATCACCCCGAACGACGCTCCCGAAATCATGCAACTGCTGAAAGACCTTTGGGCAACAGGCGATACCCGCAAAGTAGCGGAAGGTGTATTGGCAGCCAAAGACCTCATCTGGGGCGAGCACGGAGACTTGAACGCCATTCCGGGACTGACGGATATGGTAACCGGCTTCCTGAACTCTATCCAGGAGAAGGGTATGCTGGAAACAGTAAAAAGCATTCTCTGATAAAGAATCGGTATGACAAAAGAAAAACAGGGCAGGGCTTCGGCTTTGCCTTGTTTTTTTATGCCCGACCTACCCAATAAAACAGCCGTTATATGGTGCCGGTCGGATTTTTTCGCGTATCTTTACCGGCTAAAGCGATATTCATCAAAATTCTGATAACTAATGGAAAACAACTCCGACTTAAACAATCAAGCAGCCCAATACACATTGTGCTTCAACACCCGATGCCCGAAAGCCGAAAACTGCCTGCGGCACAGTATGACACAATACACCACGGCGCAAAACATCCGGCTGTCCGTCATCAACCCCCTCTGCTATCCGGCGGCAGGGAAGGAGTGCCCGCACTTCCGCAGCAACAAGAAAATACGGGTGGCATGGGGCTTCAAGAAGCTTTACGATGATATGCCCGCACGCATCTCCCGTGCCATTCACCTCAATCTGGAAGCCATATTCAACCATTCGCCCTATTACCGGTATCGCAACCAGAAGCTGGGACTTACTCCGAAGCAGCAGGAGTGCATCCGCCAGGTATGCCGGAAGCATGGCTGGAAAGAGGAGATACAGTTCGACCGGTACACCGAGGAATACGACTGGTAAGCACTTTGTCGGTATTCCACCGCAGGGTAGCCAACATTCCACCACAGGGTACCTCAACTACCGGCAGGTGGTACAGGGAATACCAACCGTTGGTAGCTCTTGTACCACGCAGTGGTACGCGCCGTACCTTAGTAAGGTACTTCTCGTACCAAACTGTGGTACGGACAGTACCAAGCAAGGAAATTTATTGGTACATGCATACAACTGACCGCCAGCAAGGTACACAATATGAATTTACGAACATATTTTCACTATCTTTGTTCCCTGTATCAGCAGGATTATACAAAACGGAAACATGAAATACGGAGTAAACAGAAAAGTATTGCTTATTACCGCCGGAGTGGTATGGATTATAGCCGGGGCCAATATCCTCAGGATAGGAATAATGACATGGCTGACAGATTCCCAATACTGGCTTTTCAAGATAGGAGAGGCCACAGTCGTGTTCCTTCTCTTCTTTTTGTTTGTTTTCAAAAGGCTTTATTACAAGCACACCAAACGTATCGGAGAAAAGAAGAAAGAGAAGAACTGCCCTTTTTCTTTCTTTGACGTAAAAGGCTGGATTGTAATGGTCTTCATGATAACGTTCGGCGTCACGATGCGCTCGTTCCATATATTGCCGGACGCGTTTATTTCGGTGTTCTATACCGGGCTGTCGCTTGCGCTCATCTTCACCGGAGTATTGTTTATACGCTATTGGTGGATAAACCGGAAAGGCAATCTCTTTACTCCGCCGCCCGAAGAATAAAAGTGGTGGCGCCGATGGTTACAATGGCTCCGTCCTCAATGCGGATACGGTCTTTGTCACCCAGAATTTCATTGTTCAGGAAAGTACCCGTCAGGCTGGGGGCATCGCGCAGGGTATAGACAAGGTTGCCTTGTTTGTTGCGCTTCACATTGATAATGCAGTGCGTACGGTCCATGCTCATGTCTGAGGTTTCTATCGGGACATTGACAACCGTCCCTACGCAGCGGCGGCCGATTTTATTGTCTCCCTCCTGTAGCGGCAGCACTTGCTTGAATCCGAAAACATTCTCAATGACCGTAATGCTTCCGAAGGCTTCCTTGTATTCGGTTTCGTCCGGATTCTCCTCTTTCTGCGGAGCTTTCATCTTTGTCTTGCCCAAACGTATGCTGAACTGCTTCTTACAGTTCTCGCAGACAAATACCAGGGACTGGCCTTCCGTATATTTTGTTTCGTCGAAAGTCAGATAGTTCTCACATTTGGGGCAACGGATACGTTTCATTGAATTGTCGGAATAGTTGATGGTTAATAATTGACTGTGAAGAAAGTTATCTTTTCAGAACCCAGGCACTCTTGTATGCTTCATTCTGGCGAATCAGGTTCAAGGCACGGTATGCCTCTTTCTCCGTGGCACAGGACTGAATGCTGACGCGCATCTTGCCGTCGCCGATAATCGCTTTAGCTCCTGCATAACCTTTGGCAACCAACTGCTGCGCCATGGTATCGGCGTCTTTTTCAGAACCCACGCTGGCTATGATAATATGATAAGGTGTCTTTACGGCTTGAACGGCAGGAGCGGCAACTGTGGGCGCTGCTTTAGGTTGAGCCGCAATTGTTGCAGCCTGCTGACGGACTTTTACTTCTTTTACGGCAACGGGAGCAACCGGTTTCTTGCCGGCACTACGGGTGGTTTTCGCCTTCTTACCCGTCTCCTGCTGATGGATGACAATCGGAGTGATGGCCAATGACTGCTTTTCTATCTGCCCGAACAAATCACCGGGCAGCAACCGTGCATAGTTGGCTTCCATCACTTCGGTGTTTTCTACGGGTGCGGGAAGAAAAAAGAACAGAGCCGCAACGGCAATCATGGCAACGGCATTCGCCAGATAAGAAGTGTTGATTCGCATCCCATACTTACGCTTCTTTTCTTCCCGGACAACCGGTGCGAAAGGAATAGTCTTGCTTCCGTTCCGGCAGGGCTTGTGCAAGACTGCCAGTTCCTGCATTTCAAAACTGCCAAGCCCGTATAAGTAAGGAGTAGTAAGCTTATCGTCGTAAGGTGTGAAATCGTAGGAATCATGAATGTTATAGCGCAATTCGCCGATATTGGGCAAATCCGCTTTTCCATTCTCATGAAGAAGAGCCAGCAGTTCTTTCACCGATTTGCCTACAATCCTGGTGGCATCGGAAAAATCCGTATCATACACAGCCATGTAGGATTGCACCAACAGCCCGTCGTTCATCTTCAGTTGCGGATTGAAGCCGATGATGCGGGTAGGGGGCAAAAACGTATTTTCTTCCGCCACTCTCATTGCCGGAGTGTAGTGAGCGACAAATCCGCCCAACCCCGGAACAATGACACAATCATTCTCCAATAATAATGCTTCTATGTGCTGTGCTAATTCAATCATGCTACAAAAGTAGCGGTTTTATCGGATATATGCCACTTTCGGGCTGCTTTTCTTACTAAGAATTTATAAACACGGCAAACTTTGGAAACTCCTTTATCGCCCATGACCGATATATTAGATTTTTTTCCTACTTTTGCACCGTTTTCTACGTTTCTCTTTAATTAGGACTATAAACTATATTATATATTCGATAATGAACACAGATAACTGTCAGCACTTAACCAAATACAGACTATTTGCCGTAATGCGTATTCCTATCTGTTTGTTGGCCATTATTCTTGCAGGTAGCGGTATGGCAACGGCACAGGTTTCGCCTTTTGTGGAATATGGAGCCACCGTGCACACGGGCGACAATACTCCTTTGTGGCAAGTGAGCAACCAACAGGGACTCGGCTCTATTTACGACAATACGTATATACGGGGCGGACTGGGCTACAAACACCGGCTCGGCAAGTGGAAGTTCGAAGAAAAGCTGGACATGGTAGCAGCCGTGGGCATGAACTTCAAGGGCGACAAGGACATTTTTATCCAACAGGCCTATATAGATGCACGTTACAAGTGGCTGGGAATTTTTGCCGGAAGCCGCGAGAAAGGCGCTCCATTGCTGAATAACGCTTTGAGTAGCGGCGACATGACATGGTCGGGCAACGCGAGGCCGATTCCGCAAATAATGATAGGCATCCCCGAATACTTGTATGTCCTTCCGCGTTTCGCCATTAAAGGTGAAATCTCTTACGGATGGTTCACCGATAACAAATATCAGGAACGGAAGGTAGGAGCAGGGCATTGGTACACAAAAGACATCAAATATCATCATAAAGAAGGATTTGTCCGCGTCGGCGTGCCCAACGGGAAATGGCAGCTCGACATCGGCATGACGCTCGATACGCAATTCGGCGGAACGCTGGTGAATGCGGACGGCAGCACGGTAAATCTGGGCAATACGCTGAAAGATTATTTCAGAGTATTTATCCCCGGCTCCGGCGGTGAAGACAAACCCTGGAACGACAGCAATTTCTATCAGGGCAACTTCCTGGGCAGCGAACAGATAAAGCTGACCCACCGTTCCGATAAATTCTCTATCAGCGCATACCTGTGCAATCATTTCGACGACTTCTCCGCCATGGGCAAGCAGAACGGTTGGGACGGATTATGGGGACTTGAAATGAACTTCAACAACTTCAAGCCCGTCAATGCGGTTGTGTTCGAGTTCCTGCAGACCACCAATATGAGCGGTCCGCTGCACGGCTTGCACGAACCCGAAGAAGGCCCCGTACACAAGACCGGCGGTTCCGACAACTATTACAACAACGGCCTTTACCCCGGCTGGGCGCATTGGGGCATGATGATAGCCAATCCTCTGATTGCTTCGCCTATCTATAACCAGGACGGTGACATGACGTTCAAGTACAACCGCATAAAAGCGCTGCACATCGGCTGGAGCGGACAAATAACTTCCGAATGGAGCTACATAGCCAAAATGAGCCACAACAGAACATGGGGTACTCCCGGTGCTCCCACACTGGATATTCTGGAGAACTTTTCGGCCTATGCCTCGTTCTCTTATTCTCCCGAAAGATGGAAAGGCTGGAACTTCAACGCCTCTCTCGCTTTGGACATGGGAGATATATACGGAGACAACTTCGGATTTCAAATGAAAATACATAAAACATTCTAAAGCAATGAACTACATACAGACAGAAATTGACGGCGTATGGATCATCGAACCGAAAGTGTTCAATGATGCACGCGGCTACTTCATGGAAGCCTTTAAGGAAGAAGAATTCCGTGCCAATATCGGCGATGTACATTTTGTACAGGACAACGAATCAAAATCCTCTTTCGGCGTACTGCGCGGGTTGCATTATCAGAAAGGCGAATACAGCCAGGCGAAGCTGGTACGTGTCATAAAAGGTAAAGTTTTGGATGTTGCGGTCGATTTACGCCGTTCTTCTCCTACGTTCGGCAAGTACGTCAGCGTGGAACTGAGCGAAGAGAACAAGCGTCAGTTCTTTATTCCCCGCGGATTTGCCCATGGCTTTCTGGTACTGAGCGAAGAGGCAATCTTTACCTATAAAGTAGATAACGGTTATGCTCCGCAGGCGGAAGCGTCGATTCGCTTCAATGATGAAACCATAGGCATCGACTGGCCGGTTGCGGAATCTCAGTTCATATTATCGGAGAAAGACGGACATGCCGTATCTTTCAAAGATGCGGAATATTTTGAATAAGATATGAAGATAGCCATTGTTGGTACGGGGTACGTCGGTTTGGTAACCGGTACTTGTTTTGCTGAAATAGGTGTCAATGTCATTTGCGTCGACACAAACAGCGAAAAGATAGAAGCATTGAAGCAGGGTATTATCCCAATCTATGAAAACGGATTGGAGGAAATGGTAAACCGGAACGCGAAAGCAGGGCGCCTGCAATTCACGACTTCTCTGGAAAGTTGCCTGAACGAAGTGGATGTTATATTCAGCGCCGTGGGTACTCCGCCCGACGAGGATGGCAGTGCAGACCTGAGTTATGTGCTTGAAGTGGCGCGTACCATCGGGCGTAACATGACGAAATATGTATTGGTGGTAACCAAAAGCACCGTGCCCGTAGGCACCGCCGGAAAGGTGCGCATGGCTATCCAGGACGAATTGGATAAGCGGGGAGTACAGATAGACTTCGATGTAGCTTCCAATCCCGAATTCCTGAAAGAAGGAAATGCGGTAGCAGACTTCATGAGCCCCGACCGGGTAGTGGTGGGAGTGGAGTCCGAACGTGCAAAGAAACTGATGAGCAAACTCTACAAACCGTTTCTGCTGAACAACTTCCGCGTTATCTTCATGGATATTCCGTCTGCCGAAATGACCAAATACGCAGCCAACTCCATGCTTGCCACCCGCATCAGCTTCATGAACGACATTGCCAACCTGTGCGAGCTGGTGGGAGCCGACGTCAATATGGTACGCAGCGGCATCGGTTCCGATACGCGTATCGGCCGTAAGTTCCTCTATCCGGGCATCGGATATGGCGGTTCGTGCTTCCCGAAAGACGTAAAGGCATTAATCAAAACCGCCGAACAGAACGGTTACCGGATGCGTGTGCTCCAGGCTGTAGAGGAAGTCAATGAAAAGCAGAAAAGCATCTTGTTTGAAAAACTGCAACGCCACTTCAGCGGCGATTTGCGTGATAAGACAATTGCCTTGTGGGGGTTGGCTTTCAAGCCGGAAACAGACGACATGCGCGAGGCGCCTTCGCTGATTCTGATTGACAAGTTGCTGAATGCCGGTTGTAAAGTGCGTGTGTACGATCCGGCTGCCATGACGGAGTGCCGCCGCAGGATAGGCGACAGCGTCTGCTATGCCACCGATATGTACGATGCCGCACTCGATGCGGATGCCTTGATGCTGGTGACGGAATGGAAAGAATTCCGCCTGCCGTCATGGGCCGTTATCAAAAAAGCCATGAGAACCCCGGTGTTACTGGACGGTCGTAATATCTACGAAAAGAAAGAAATAGAAGAACTTGGATTTACCTACCACTGTATAGGTAAATAAAGGAAGGAGATAGACATGAAAAAACTCGTAATAGAGTTGTGCTGCGTCATAGCGTTGGCTGCATGCGGTAATGGTAAAGAGCAAAAAACACTCGAAGAAGACGCTACGGCCAAGGCTCTGCTTCAAGGTGTCTGGATAAATGATGAAACCGAACTGCCCCTGATGCGTATAGAAGGAGATACCATATACTATGCCGATCCTCAGAATATCCCCGTATCATTCAAGATTATACGAGATACGATGTATGTGTACGGCAATCATACCGTGACTTACAAGATTGACCGACAGACAGAATACAGCTTCTGGTTTCATTCATTGGCGGATGAGATTATAAAACTGCATAAATCGGAAAATCCGGAGGATATACTCGCCTTTGATAACAAGGAAGTGGAAGTCATACCCACCACGGAAGTGGTGAAAAAGGACAGCGTAGTGATGTACAAAGGCACACGCTACCGGGGATATGTGTACGTCAACCCTTCGACAATGAAAGTTATCCGCTCATCCTATTCAGAGGGTGGCATTAGCGTGGACAATGTCTACTATGACAATGTCATACATATTTGCGTGTATGAGGGCAGACGAATGTTGTATGGCAAAGACATTACCAAGAAGGCATTTGCCGGCATCTTTCCCGAAGATATTCTAAGTCAGATGATTCTTGCCGATATGAATTTTATGGGAGTTGATAATAAAGGCTACCAATATCAGGCAACCTTACGCGTGCCGGAAAGCTCCGTATATAGTCTGGCAGATATTACCATCGGATTCGATAATCGGATGGACATAAAAAAAGCGGAATAAATTCCGCTTTTTTTATTATTCCTGCTTCTTAGCCTGAGTGGGCTTTTTGCTGCCGTCCCTGCGTTTGTTATTATTTCTGTTGCCGCCTTTGCCGGTTCCGTTGTTCCGGCGTCCGCCACCTTTAAAGCTGCTGCGTTTGCGTCCGTCATTGGAGCGCGGCTTGTATTCGGGAGCTTCACCCAACTCTTCCGGCACAGGTATCTTATAGATTTCTTTTTCCAGGAAATTCTCTATGCTCTTGAAATTCGTCTGTTCCTTTTCATTGACGAAAGTAAGGGCTACACCGTCATTATTGGCACGTGCCGTACGTCCGATGCGGTGCACGTAATCTTCACTGTCATGCGGCACATCATAATTGATAACCAGACGGATGTCATCTATATCTATACCGCGCGCCACAATATCGGTGGCAACCAGAATATTGATTCGTCCCGCCTTGAACTCGTACATTACTTCCTCACGCTGCGCCTGCTCAAGGTCGGAGTGCATTTCCCCAACGTTCAGCTTCATTTGCTTCAGGGCTTTGGCCACCTCTTTCACCTTCAACTTGGAGGAAGCGAAGATAATGACACGTTCGGGTGTCTGCTCGGCGAAAAGACTGCGGATGATACCCAATTTCTGGTTCTCATAGCATATATAGGCAGCCTGTACGATTTTCTCGGCAGGTTTGGAAACGGCAAGTTTCACTTCTGCCGGATTATGCAGAATGTTTTGCGCCAACTGTTGTATCTTGGCAGGCATCGTAGCCGAAAACATAATGGTCTGACGCTCCTTAGGCAGGAATTTCACAATCTGCATAATGTCATCATAAAATCCCATATCGAGCATACGGTCTGCTTCATCCAAAATGAAATAGGAGACGCGTGAAAGGTCTACATATCCCAGACTGAGATGAGCTATCAGACGTCCCGGAGTAGCGATTACAACATCCGCTCCCAAAGTCAGTCCTCTTTTTTGCTGCTCGAAAAGCACTCCGTCATTACCGCCGTACACGGCCACGCTGCTCACCGGCATGAAATAGGAGAAACCTTCCATCTGCTGGTCTATCTGCTGAGCCAGTTCCCGTGTAGGGGCCATTACTATACAGTTGATGGAATCTTCGGGATGCCCGCCTTCCGAAAGCTTGTTCAATATAGGTAACAGATAGGCGGCTGTTTTTCCGGTCCCGGTTTGTGCAACAGCTATCAAATCCCGGCCTTCGAGTATAACAGGTATTGATTTTTCTTGTATCGGAGTGCACTCGTCAAAGCGCATTGCGTCCAGTGCTTCAAGCACATTGTCATTTAAATTTAGTTCAGAAAACTTCATGTATTTCTTTATATTTGCTGCAAAGATAATGCAAACCGGGGGCAGAACAAAATAAGCCCGCTTAAAAAACAGGCTCCTATGATAATTAATTATCGCAGGAGCCTGTGAATTTTATCGTACGGACTTATTTTACCGCGGAATATCTATATAGGAATCCTTGAATCCCAAGAAATAAAGCACTCCGTCCAAGCCGATGGTATTAATGGACTGCTTGGCATTTGCCACAACTTTAGGCTTGGCATGAAAAGCGATGCCCAATCCGGCTATCCCCAGCATCGGCAAGTCATTGGCTCCGTCACCTACTGCAATGGTCTGTGCTATATCCACTTTCTCAACCTGCGCTATCAGACGCAGCAGTTCCGCTTTGCGTTTGCCGTCCACTACATCGCCGAGATAACGTCCGGTCAGTTTGCCATTCTCTATTTCCAGTTCATTGGCATATACATAGTCAATGCCGTATTTCTGCTGGAGATAATGCCCGAAGTAAGTGAAACCACCTGAAAGAATAGCTATTTTATAACCATATTTCTTCAGAACATACATCAGTCGGTCGACCCCCTCCGTAATAGGCAGGTTCTCGGCAATCTCCTGCATGACAGACTCGTCCAATCCTTTCAATAATGCCACCCGCTCGCGGAAGCTCTCCGTAAAGTCTATTTCTCCCCGCATGGCACGTTCCGTGATAGCCTTTACCTGCTCGCCGACACCTGCACGAATGGCCAGTTCGTCAATAACTTCGGTCTCTATCAGTGTGGAGTCCATGTCAAAACAGATAAGGCGGCGCATACGGCGATACATATTATCCAGTTGGAAAGAGAAATCCATTTCCAGCTCACTGGCCAGCCGCATCAGTTCTTCTTGCATGCCGATACGGTCTTTAGGGGTGCCTCGTACGGAAAATTCAATGCAGGCACGCGTCTTTGTATCACATTCGTCCAACGGAATACGTCCTGTAAGACGTTTGATGGCATCAATGTTCATTCCTTGCTCCGCCAGAATACGGGTCACCGCCGAAATCTGACGGGCAGACAACTTACGTCCGAGCAACGTGAGAATGTAACGGTTCTTGCCCTGCATGCTCACCCAGTCCTCATATTCTTTTGCTGTAATAGGGTAGAAACGGATGGTGACACCCAAGGACGATGCCTTGAAAAGCAGCTCTTTCATGATAAAGCCGGAATGTTGTTCTTCCGTCTTACATAAAATACCTAACGACAGGGTGTTATGGATGTCGGCTTGTCCGATGTCAAGGATAGTTGCATCGTACTTGGCAAGAATTTCTGTAACCGAAGCCGTCAGTCCCGGACGGTCTTCACCTGTTACGCGGATCAGGATAAGTTCTGTACTTAATGGTTGCATAAGTTGTCTATTAATAGGATAACAAGCCA
>OGME01000814.1_pt1 | contig 24401 bp, 18 predicted proteins | sample 1572981 | NCBI WGS metagenome assembly OGME01 (sample SAMEA2581902, study PRJEB24529) | metagenome | biome: Human gut stool | place: China | collected 2011
TGTTGCTCAGGTACTTAAAAAAAATATTTTATAATAGTGTTGCGGAATTAAGGTTAAATTCTTCGGCATATCGCTGGGAGTTACATTCGTCTTGTTCGTGGGAATCTTGGCTGGACACTTCGGTTTTACTGGAAATCCTGCCATCCTTTCTTTCGTGCAAGACTTCGGACTGATTCTTTTTGTCTTCTGTATCGGACTTCAGGTCGGTCCTTCATTCTTTTCTTCTTTTAAACGGGGAGGTATTACATTAAACCTGCTGGCAGTGGGAATTGTATTCCTGAATATTGCCGTAGCATTGATTTTGTACTTTGCTTTGCAGGGCAGAGTAGACATTCCGATGATGGTAGGTATCCTGTGTGGAGCGGTTACCAATACTCCGGGACTTGGTGCGGCAAATGAAGCCTTGCAGCAGTTGCACTATCAGGGTCCTGAGATTGCCATGGGATATGCCTGTGCTTATCCGTTGGGTGTGATGGGTATCATTCTTTCCATGATTATTATCCGCTATATCTGCCGGGTAGACGTGAAGCAGGATAGTGATGAAATACAGAAAGAAGAAGAAGCCAATCCGCACATGAAGCCTTATACTATCTCACTGAAGGTGCAGAATGAGGCGTTGAGCGGTAAGACGTTGTCACAGGTACAGAACTTCCTGGCACGTGACTTTGTATGTACGCGTATTATTCAGGACGGTCACATGATTACGCCGAATGCCAATACGGTGCTTCGTCTGGGTGACCGTATGTTCCTGGTTTGTGCGGAAGATGACTCAGAAGCTATCATGGCCTTCATCGGTCCGAAAATCGAACAGGATTGGGATGCCACTAACCAGCAGGACAAACCGATGGTGTCTCGCCGTATTTTGGTGACACAACCGAATATCAATGGAAAGACGCTGGGAGAACTTCATTTCAGCAGTATGTATGGAGTTAACGTGACACGTGTCAACCGTTCGGGTATGGACTTGTTTGCAGCCCGTCAGCTTCGCTTGCAGGTGGGCGACCGTGTGATGGTAGTTGGTCCGCAGGATGCCATCGAACGTGTGGCTAACTTGCTGGGTAACCAGTTGCGTCGTCTGGACCATCCGAACATCGTAACTATTTTTGTCGGTATTCTTTGCGGTATCCTTTTCGGAAGTTTGCCTATTGCCATTCCGGGTATGCCGACTCCGGTCAAATTAGGTCTGGCTGGTGGTCCGCTGATTATCTCTATTTTGATTGGACGTTTCGGACATAAAGTGAAACTGGTAACCTATACCACAATGAGTGCCAATCTGATGCTTCGTGAAGTGGGACTGGTGCTCTTCTTGGCGAGTGTGGGAATCAAGGCCGGCGAGAACTTTGTGCAGATGGTAGTCGAAGGTGATGGCGTGTTGTATGTGGGACTCGGTTTTCTGATTACTTTCATACCGTTGATTATTACCGGTATTATTGCCCGCTGGCATCACCGGGTGAACTATTTCACGTTGATGGGTTTGATTGCCGGTAGTAATACAGACCCTCCTGCCTTGGCATACGCCAATCAGATTGCAGGAAACGATGCGCCGGCTGTAGGTTACTCAACCGTTTATCCGTTGACCATGTTTTTGCGTATCCTGACAGCACAGCTGCTTGTCTTGCTGATGGCTGGATAAAAATGTAAACGAAAAATAAAAAAGCAACGCCCTGTATCTGTCACAGACTCAGGGCGTTTTTGTTTGAAGTAAATTACTTCAGGTTTTTATAACAGGTTTTTTATAACAGGTCCTTTTATTTATTAAGATGTCCTTGCATGATTATTGCTTCATTTAGTTGTTTTTTATGCCTTTCATTCGTGAAACGTAGGTTTTTCTAGGGGAGAATGTTGGGCTTCCGATAGAGAAGCTTACGTTTCAGCTTGCAGAGACATAGTGCATTTTAAAGGATTTTTCTATTTACCTATTGAAGTTTTTAAGTTTTACTTGTGGACAGACTTGCCGACAAAATGTGGGCGTGCAAACTGACGGCTACTGCTGGTAGAGGCTGAATTACGTCTGAAGGTTTGGCTCTCAGAAGGATTCTGTTTGTCAAATACCGTAAATTCTTCATAGGATGTTTCCCGATTTTCTCCTCTTTTCATAACCATATCGTAGATGGCTTTACGTGATGGCGCGTTAAATCCGCAGGTATTGGTATTCATCATGCTGTCTTCAGTAGGGCGATATACGCCACTCATATACGTGCAAGCTCCTTCATAAATACCGATACTTTCAGAAGTATAGCGGCTGTCTTTCAGGAAGGAAGACCACAGGATGGTATTTTCATCCTGAGTGAAATCCACATTTTGTGCCCATCCATAGCTTTGCAGCATTTTTACACTACTGATTTCTGAGGAAGAAATTTTTCCGTTTTGTTCATAACTGTATTCATCTTCCAGTTTAGCGAATCCGTGACCTACCGCTTCGTGTACCAGTACTTGTCTGAAACTTTCATTTTCCAGATCGTAGATGATAGGGCAATAAGCTATGGCCAGTTCGGTTACCTGGTTATTTTCGTTGTAATACCCGAAATATGTAGTTCCGGCATACGAAGGAGAATTAAGTACGACTACTGCCAGCGTTTCGTATAAATCAATATTTTCTATACATTGTATATAATCTATTACATTTTCATCATTTCCGGTTATAAGGGTGCTCATTCCTCCTGCCATTTGACATCCAAAGGCGGTGTTATAACCCTCGAATCTGTTGCTGCGAGAAACTGCCGTTACGGAATATATGTTAAAGTAATTCCGGAGAGACTTCAGAGGTTCTTCTGTAAACAGGTTTTCCATGGCTTTATTCATGACTTCATCGTATGTTCCGTCTTCTATTTCAGTGTCCAAAAAGCCATCTCCCATCAATACAATGGGGAGTCCGTTTCCTTCTGTGGCACGTTGAAGAATACGTACCGTTCTGTCGGCAGAATAATCAGTCGATGTGCTTGTATTGGTACCTTCCTGTATGATAGTGACACTATTCAGTAATTCCTCTTCCAGGCCGTTTGTTTTACAAAAATAAAGATTGGCCGTTCGTTCCCTTTCATCTTCGTTGGGTAAAGCAGTCAAATTGACTACATAGCCTTGCTCTGTACGACTATCAGCCGATTGTGTAAGCCAGTTGGCTGTACTATAAATAACAAGTTTGTCCCCACTGAGGTTGGTGGTAAACTTGACTTGTAGTGAACCTCCTTGCGCCTCAGTATAATAAGTCGTCCGTTCCAGTTCTACGTAGTCTGCGGCCGATTGTGTGACGGTAAGGGATTGGGTGAGACCTGCGGAAACTAGATTTACTATGGCTGTACGGGAGTCTTTGCTGTCATTTTTACTGGAGGCTGTCAAGGCCAGTTGATAAGTGCCGGCTTCCCCCGAAGTAGGAGAAATCAAAAGCCATTCCCTGGATGTATTTGCTTCCCATTCTCGCGTACTGGTAAAGCTGATTACTGTTTGGGAATTAGCCGCTGAGGCTAAGGTAATCGAACCAGTTTCTTCTTGCAAAGAGAAACTGGGGTCAATTTCCTTTTCGGAACACCCGGATATCAAGAGGGTAAGAAGAAATAATAATATACTTTGTTTCATGTCTGTAAAATGATGGATGTGCACAAAATTGCTTTTTCTTGTATTAAATAATAAATGAAATCTACGAATTGGCAAGAAAAAATTACGAATTCATTGATTAAAGTATTAAACTATTTCTGTACTAAAAAGGAAAATAGTTGATGAAAGATAGTTGGGTTGAATTATTTTGCGACAGACAATGCTGAAATGGTTATGTACCATCTTCTGCATTTGCAAATTCAGGATTTTCTTGATATCTTGCATTGTCAATTTATCCGGATAGAGTTTTATGAAACAAATATTGCATAAATTAAGGGTGTTACTGCTGATTGTATGGGGGATGTGTATTCCCTCGTTGCCGGGATATGCCATGACGGATAGTGAGTTTGCTACATGGACGGGAGTACGGGTAGACTGGCAGCTTAATCCCCGTGTGAAGTTTAGGGGAACATTTCAAACTCGGACACAAAATGGCTTAAAAGAAATGGAACGGGGACGTTTGAATGTCGGACTGAATTACCGTGTGTTACCCCTCATGCAACTAAAAGGATATTACGAAATACAATACCGTGACCGTGGAACTGCGGGATGGAAAGTTGGACATCGCTATCAAGCCGGTTTTATTGTTTCAGGGGCCAAACGAAATATAAAGCTTGGCTGGCGGGAACTTTTGCAACACACATTTATTGGCGGAGCAAATGAGGTGCAATTACGTTCGCGTTTGAGAGTGGCTTATGAACCTGAAAACTGGATAGCATATCCTTATTTTTTTGTGGAAACGTTTCAGCCGCTAGGCGACGAGGCTTTCTTTTCGCTGCCGCGTGTCCGTTATCGTTCGGGGGGGCGTTGCTCTCTTTCCCGGAAAACTGCTTTGGATGTATATTATTGCCGCCAATATGACGTGAAGCGTTGCCAGAATATTTTAGGACTTAATTTGGAGATAAAATTGTAATGGAAGAAAATATGAGTTTTTTAGAATTAGTAAAGATGCGTCACTCCGTTCGGAATTATGAAAACCGTGCGGTGGAGAAAGAAAAATTGGATTACATAATGGAATGTGTACGTCTGGCTCCTTCAGCAGTAAATTTTCAGCCCTGGAAATTTGCGGTGATAACGGATGCGGACAGGCTGTCACAGCTGAAAAAGGCTTATCCAAGAGAGTGGATAGAAAATGTACCTTGTATGATAGTAGCTTGTGCGAATCATGAGGAATCCTGGCACCGTAAATCAGACGGAAAAGACCATGCAGATATTGATGTGGCCATTGCTGTAGAGCATCTTTGTCTGGCTGCTACGGAACAAGGATTGGGCACTTGCTGGGTGTGTAATTTTGATGTATCTCTGTGTCGGGAAGTACTTAACCTGCCTGATTTTATGGAACCGGTAGTGCTGATTCCTGTGGGTTACGCCCAAGCACAAGAAGTGTCAGCTAAGAAACGCAAATCGTTGGATGAGATATTATTTTGATAGCAATAAGGGGATAACATAAATAAAATATCAAATATTTAACTAGTTTTAGTAGTAGTTCTTTATGGAATTTCCTACTTTTGGGACGCTCTCTGAATCGCTTTTCAGGGAGCGTCTTTTATGTATATTCTAATTAGTTGAAAAATGGAAAACATTGAATTAGGATTATTGCTGATGGTGGTCGGAATGGTCACAGTCTTTGTAATTCTGCTCATTGTTATCTGGTTAAGCCAGCTTCTGATTTCCATTGTAAATAAAGTTGCTCCTGAAGAAGCACCCAAAAAGAAGGTGGCTGCTACAGGTGCATCTACCGATGCTGGTGCAATGGATGCCATTAAGGCGGCTGTGGATATATTGACAGCCGGAAAAGGTCAGGTAATAAAAGTAGAAAAACTGCAGTAATCTGTTAGAAAAACACGCATGTATTAGTCATGGAACAGAAAGAAGTCAAATTTAGTTTGGTTTTTCGTGATATGTGGCAGAGTGCCGGAAAATACGTACCGCGAGTAGACCAGTTGGTGAAGGTGGCCCCAGCCATTATCGAAATGGGGTGTTTTGCCCGTGTAGAAACAAACGGGGGAGGTTTTGAACAAGTTAACCTGTTGTTTGGTGAAAATCCGAACAAGGCTGTCCGTGAGTGGACGAAGCCTTTTCATGAAGCTGGAATTCAGACACACATGCTCGACCGTGCGCTGAACGGTTTGCGAATGAGTCCGGTACCGGCCGACGTACGTAAGTTGTTCTATAAAGTAAAGAAGGCTCAGGGTACAGACATTACCCGTACATTCTGTGGATTGAACGATGTACGCAATATTATTCCTTCCATCGGTTATGCACATGATGCCGGCATGATTTCTCAGTGCTGTCTTTGCATCACTTATTCTCCGATTCATACCGTAGAGTATTATCTGGATATGGCCAAGAAGCTGATTGATGCAGGATGTGATGAAATCTGTATCAAGGATATGGCGGGTATTGGTCGTCCGGTATTCCTGGGTAAGTTGGTGGCAGGTATCAAGAAAATCAAAGATATTACGATTCAGTATCACTCTCATGCAGGCCCGGGCTTTAATATGGCTTCTATTCTGGAAGTGTGCAAGGCCGGATGTGATTATGTGGATGTAGGTATGGACCCGTTGTCATGGGGTACCGGACATGCAGACGTGATCAGTGTACAGGCCATGTTGAAGGACGCCGGCTTCAAGGTGCCTGAAATCAATATGCAGGCCTATATGAAGGTACGTTCCCTGATTCAGGAATTTATGGATGATTTCCTGGGATTGTATATCAGTCCGAAAAACCGTCTGATGAACTCTTTGCTGATTGGACCGGGACTTCCTGGTGGTATGATGGGTAGCTTGATGGCCGATTTGGATACTAACCTGGAATCTATCAACAAGTATAAGGCAAAACGCAATTTGCCGTTCATGACTCAGGATGAACTGCTGATTAAACTGTTTGATGAGGTAGCATACGTATGGCCGCGTGTGGGGTATCCGTGTTTGGTAACTCCGTTCAGCCAATATGTGAAGAACCTGGCCATGATGAATGTCATTCAGCTGGAAAAAGGCAAGGAACGCTGGGGAATGATTGCCGACGATATCTGGGACATGATTTTGGGAAAAGCCGGACAATTGCCTGGCAAACTGGCTCCTGAAATTGTGGAAAAAGCTGAACGTGAAGGCCGTAAGTTCTTCACAGGCAACCCACAGGACAACTATCCTGATCAGTTGGAAAAATACCGTCAGATGATGTGGGAAAAGAAATGGGAAACCGGACAGGATGATGAAGAGCTCTTTGAATATGCCATGCATCCGGCTCAGTATGAAGCCTATAAGAGTGGAAAGGCAAAAGCTGACTTCCTGGAAGATGTGAAGAAACGCCGTGAAGCCAAGGAAGAGATCCACATGGCTAATGACCAGACTAAAGTCTTGACAGTAGACGTAAACGGTCAGGCTTATCGTGTAACTGTAGCCTTTGGCGATGTCAATCCGTCTAAACTTTCTGCACAGAATCAGCCTGCTGAAGCAGCTCCGGCTGCTCAAGCTCCGGCTGGTGAAGGAAAAGAAGTGCTTTCTCCGCTGGAAGGTAAATTCTTCCTGACGAAGAGTGCACAGGAAACTCCGGTGAAAGTGGGTGACAAGGTGAACAAGGGAGATGTGATTTGCTACGTAGAGGCCATGAAAACTTACAATGCCATCCGTGCTGAGTTTAGTGGAACCATCACTGCTATCTGTGCAAATTCCGGTGACTCCGTATCAGAAGATGATGTATTAATGAAGATTTTGTAATGGAAGAGATATTAGAAAGATTATATGATATGACCGCTTTCAGCAACATTGCTGCTGACCCGCGGTTTCTCATCATGTATGCCATTGCTTTCGTCTTGCTCTATCTGGGTATCAAGAAGCAGTACGAACCGTTGCTGCTGGTACCCATCGCTTTCGGGGTGTTGCTGGCCAACTTCCCGGGCGGTGATATGGGGGTAGTGCAGGCCGATGAAAATGGAATGGTCATGGTGAACGGTGTGATGAAGAACATCTGGGAAATGCCGCTTCATGAAATTGCACATGAACTGGGACTGATGAACTTCATTTATTATATGTTGATTAAGACGGGATTCCTTCCGCCGATTATATTCATGGGAGTAGGTGCACTGACCGATTTTGGTCCGATGCTGCGTAATCTTCGTCTGTCTATTTTCGGTGCGGCTGCTCAGCTGGGTATCTTTGCCGTATTGCTGGTATCTATTTTGATGGGCTTTACTCCCAAGGAAGCTGCTTCTTTGGGTATCATCGGAGGTGCCGACGGTCCGACAGCTATCTTCACTACTATCAAGCTGGCTCCGCATTTATTAGGTCCGATTGCCATTGCGGCCTATTCTTATATGGCGTTGGTACCAGTTATCGTGCCGCTCGTCGTACGTTTGTGGTGTACAAAGAAAGAGCTGTCCATCAACATGAAGGAACAGGAAAAGAAATACCCTTCAAAAACGGAAATCAAGAATCTGCGTGTTTTGAAAATTATTTTCCCGATTGCATGTACTACCATCGTGGCCTTGTTCGTGCCAAGTGCAGTGCCTTTGATTGGTATGCTGATGTTCGGTAACTTGGTGAAGGAAATCGGTAGCAATACTTCTCGCTTGTTTGATGCCGCATCTAACAGCATTATGAATGCAGCTACTATTTTCCTGGGTATTTCAGTTGGTGCAACCATGACTACCGATGCTTTCCTGAACTGGACGACTATCGGTATCGTAATAGGTGGTTTCTTAGCTTTTGCACTTTCAATCTCAGGTGGTATTTTCTTCGTGAAGATATTCAATCTGTTTACGAAAAAGAAAATTAATCCGTTGATTGGAGCAACCGGTCTTAGCGCTGTGCCAATGGCCAGTCGTGTAGCCAATGAAATTGCCTTGAAATATGACCCGAAGAACCACGTGTTGCAATATTGTATGGCAAGTAACATTTCGGGTGTAATCGGATCGGCTGTGGCAGCTGGTGTACTGATTTCATTTCTTGGATAAGTAAACGTGATTTAGCTTCTTTGGACAGGATTACAAAGAGATAACTGTCAATTTGCAGGATGGAAATCTCTTTGTAATCCTGTCTTGTTTTTGTAAGAATTTCTCAGGAGGTCTACCCGTTTGAAAACTTTTGAATGACTTAATTATACTGTATGAAAAAAAATATATTGTTTAACCTTAGTTTCGTTTTTCTGATGTTGTTAGTCTCTTGCCATAAAGAGATGGAAGTGACTTCTTTTGAAAATGTGACAGAAAGTGTAACCCTGCAGTCGGTAGTAGGGGACGAGGCTATTATTTTATTTACAAGTTTTGGCACATGGAATGTTACGACAGATGCGGTGTGGTTAAGTTTGTCTCCCTTATCGGGTGAAGCTGGGGAAGGACAAGTAAAAGTTACAGCTATTTTTGAGAACAATACAAATAAGTTACGAGAAGCAAAAGTAAAGTTAAGTTCGGGAGATGAAGTTTGCGAAATATCCGTTTTCCAAGAGATTGGTGATTATGTGCTTCCCGAAAAAGATGAGTATCTTGTGGATGTCGATGGAGGTATGTTTACTATCCGTTTCGAGACGAATGTAGAAGCGGAAAAAACTGAAAGTATATACATCTTCGGAGCCAGGAAGCTGGTTGAGGCAAGAAAGCTCTTCTCGTTCAGCAACGACTGAAACACAAGAGGTGACATTGAATGCTGCTCCTAATAGGGGAGGAATGTCACGGTCGGCCTATTTACTTTTTATTAAAGAAGAAGATGGAGTGCAGAAAGAACTAGCTACGGTTAAAATATCTCAGCTAGGAGGACAAGTGCTTGAGTCAGTTGATTACTCAGAAGACGGTAAAATAGATACTTTGCAGCAGCATACTAAAGGGGATGGTATTCCAATTGTGTTGATGGGGGATGGTTTCGTGGACCAGGAATTGGCTAATGGAACTTATCGGAGCGTTATGGAAAAAACTATGGAGAATCTGTTTACTGAAGAACCCGTGAAATCTCTGAGAGAATATTTTGACGTGTATATGATTAATGCGGTATCTGAAAATAATGATTTTGGCATGGGATATAAGACGGCCTTCAGTTGTAAGCTGACAGGTGGAAATAGTACAACGATTACGGGTGATGATGCTTCTGTACAAGTGTATGTGGGAAAGGTATTAAAAGAAGAAAAAAGGAAAAACTGCTTGGCGGTAGTGGTGTTAAATACTTCTGCTTATGCGGGTACCACTTATTTCGGATATCAGGATGGAAATGGTAAGTTTATAGAGTTTTCCATTGCTTATTGTCCGGTCATTGAAAGTCTGGAGAGTGAATATTTCCGGCAAGTATTGGTACATGAAGCGATTGGACATGGTTTTGGAAAACTGGAAGATGAATATGTATATCCGGAAAAAGGAAGTGTTACTACATTGGAAATGCAGCGGATACGCATCATGCAAGCGAACGGATGGGCGCAGAATGTGGATTTTACCGCATCGGCGGATACTGTTCTTTGGGCTCCTTTTTTAACGGACTCTCATTATCAGAATGAGCATTTAGGTGTTTATGAAGGGGCTTGTACTTATTCTGAAGGAATTTATCGCCCATCCGAAGATAGTATGATGAACTCAAATACGTGTGCTTTTAATGCGCCTTCCCGTAAATCACTTTATGAAAAGGTGATGAAAATAGGAACGGCTGTAGAAGAGGTGACATACGAAGACTTTGTGGCATTTGATATAGCTCATCTTCCTGAAATGATGCCTATGGCAAATTATACACGTGTTACATCCGTTGGCTATCCATTTGCACGTCCGGTATGGGTAAGCGGGCAGCGTTTCCGTTAGTTTCTGCCTAGATATTCGTTGATGACGGCCAGAAAATCCTTTCCGTATTTCTCTTTTTTGAATTCTCCAATTCCGCTAATCTCACCAAATGCCTCAATGTTGCTGGGCTTCTTCAGGGCAAGCAGATGCAGGGTTTTGTCGGATAGTACAATGTAAGCTGGAATGGCCAGCTGGTCGGCCAGTTTTTTGCGGAGCTGACGAAGTGCTTCAAACAAGCCTTCATCTTCATCTTCAAATACGGTGGGGGTGAATAAAGGTACAGGAGAAGCTGTTTTGTTTTCTTTGGCATAGCCTTTCTTTCCATAGCCTTCTTCTCTTTTAATGACTACCAGTGGTGCGCGTTCTTTTCCGAACAATACTTTTCTTCCGGCTTCTGTAATTTTTAAATGATTGCTCTCGTTATAAGCGATTTCAAAATATCCTAAATTTAACATCTGGAGCAAGTAATCTTGCCAGTCTTTTCCAGGCACATCCCTGCCTGCTCCGTAGGTTTTCAGTTTGTCATATCCTTTTTCCATGATTTCCTGACTGGCATATCCTTTCAGGATGTCAATTAAAGTGCGGGTACCGATTTGTTGGTCGGCACGGGCAATGGCACTTAATGCTTTTTGCACAATGATGGTACCATCGAAGCGTTCAGGAGGGTTCTTGCATACATCGCAGTTTCCACAGTCATGATCCATGGTTTCTCCGAAATAGTTTAGAAGAATTCTCCGTCGGCAAATGTCGGATTCTGCGTATTGTTGCATGCGGTTCAACTTTTCCAGGTTGATTCCTTGCTGGTTACTTTCTGCCGCAAACCTTGATAACAGAATAATGTCGCCAAAAGAGTAAAAGAGAAGGGTTTCGCTAGGAAGTCCGTCGCGTCCTGCTCGGCCGATTTCCTGATAAAAATTTTCTATACTCTTAGGCAGGTTATAATGGATGACCCATCGGACATTAGACTTGTCAATTCCCATACCGAATGCAATGGTCGCGCAGATAATCTGCACACGATCATTAATGAAATCATCTTGTGTAATTTCCCGTTGTTCGTTTGACATTCCTGCATGATAAGCTGCGACATCGAATCCTTCCTTCTCAAGTAATTGAGCCACTTTTTCAGTTCCATTTCGGCTCATGCAATAGATAATTCCACTTTCATTACGGTGTCTGCGCAGAAATTTGACAATGGCTTTGATTTTTTCCTTCTGTTGATATCCTCTTTTTACTTCCAGACTTAAATTGGGACGGTCAAAAGAAGAAATAAAGATTTCAGGGTTGCGCATTTCCAGTTGCCGTATAATATCCTCTCGAGTAATCTTGTCGGCGGTTGCAGTCAGGGCTACTACTGGGACATTGGGAAAATATTGTCGTATAGCTTTCAGTTGTGTATATTCAGGACGGAAGTCATGTCCCCAATGAGAAATACAATGGGCTTCGTCAATGGCAAACAGGGATATATTGATGTCGCGTAACAGATAATTCATTTCCGACATCAGTCTTTCGGGAGATATATACAGTAGTTTTACCCTTCCTTGTAGGCATTCAAAGTAAAGCTGGGCGTTGGTGGCGTCGTCATTTGTGCTATTTAATGCACGAGCTACGATACCATTAGCCTGTAGAGATTCCACTTGGTCTTTCATGAGAGAAATTAATGGGGAAACGACAACGGTGGTTCCCTCCATCAAAATAGCCGGTAGCTGATAACACATGGATTTTCCTCCTCCTGTCGGCATCAGTACTAATGCATCTTTCTTTTGAAGAATTGTAGAAATGATTTTTTCCTGTAGTGGACGAAAAGAAGTATACCCAAAATAAGATTTGAGTGTTTTCAGCATTTGTTCTCTCATGTTTTTAAATTTTGTGCACAAAGATATATAAAAAAATAAAAAGTTGCCGTTTTATCGTATTCTTGTGCGAATATAAGGTTTTTTGATAAAGTTTTCAGGGTTATTGTTGCGAAATCAAAAAACTTCTACGATTTTTGTATAATTATGTTCTAATGACGTTTAAAAATGAATTAAGATGAGTACATCAGAAAGTTTTAATTATATAGTGGAACAGTTTGCCGATTTGCAACTGTTGCGTTATCGTGTGGATGGTTTTGAAAAGTTATCTTTAAAACAGAAAAAGTTGATTTATTTCCTTTCACAGGCAGCATTGGAAGGAAGAGATATTCTTTTTGACCAAAACGGAAAGTATAATTTGCAGATTCGAAAATTGCTGGAAGCGGTTTATGTATCCTATTCAGGTGACCGTAATAGTTCGGATTTTCAGGGGCTGGAAGTTTATTTGAAGCGCGTTTGGTTCTCTAGTGGCATATATCATCATTATGCATGTGATAAGTTTGTGCCTGCTTTTTCACCGGAGTTTTTGCGTGAGTGCATAGCACAAGTAGATGTGGCTGGTCTTCCACTGAAGGATGGTGAATCAGTTCAGGATATGTGTGACAAATTGTTTCCTGTAATCTTTGATCCTAAAGTTATGCCCAAACGTGTGAATCAGGCAGATGGAGAGGACCTGGTGATAACTTCTGCAGCCAATTACTATGAAGGGGTAACTCAGGATGAGGCTGAGAAGTTTTACATGATTCAGAAATTGGCAAGTGGTCCACATCCTGTTATGTATGGAATGAACAGTCGTCTGGTGCAAAAGGACGGAGTCATACAAGAAGAAGTCTGGAAGGTGGATGGCATGTATGGAGAAGCGATTGAAAAGATTATTTATTGGCTGGAAAAAGCCAAGTCAGTGGCTGAAAATGAAGCTCAGTGTGAAGTAATCCGTTTGTTGATTGATTTTTACCGTACGGGTGATTTGAAAACATTTGACACTTACTCCATTGCCTGGTTGAAAGATACGGAGTCTAAAGTTGATTTTGTCAATGGCTTTATTGAAAGTTATGGTGACCCGTTAGGAATGAAAGCAAGTTGGGAATCAATTGTGAACTTTAAAGATGAAGAAGCTACTCACCGAACGGAAGTTATCAGTCAGCATGCGCAATGGTTTGAAGATCACTCTCCAGTATCTCTTGCATTTAAAAAGGGAGTAGTACGTGGCGTTTCAGCCAAAGTTATTACAGCTGCCATGTTAGGGGGAGATTTGTATCCGAGTTCGGCGATAGGAATTAATTTGCCCAATTCAAACTGGATTCGCAGTCTGCATGGGTCAAAATCTGTGACTATCGGGAATCTTACAGATGCTTACAATAAGGCTGCAAAAGGAAATGGTTTCCGTGAAGAATTTGTGTACAGCCAGGAAGAAAAAGATTTGCTGGAAAAATATGCTGACATTACGGGTGACCTTCATACGGACTTGCATGAGTGTGTAGGACATGGATCAGGAAAACTGCTTCCAGGAGTTGATCCGGATGCCTTGAAAGCGTATGGCTCTACGATAGAAGAGGCACGAGCAGATTTGTTTGGCTTGTATTATTTGCCTGATGAAAAGCTGGTGGAACTGGGATTAACTCCTGATGAGGAAGCTTACAAGGCTGAATATTATGCTTATATGATGAACGGACTTCTTACGCAGATGGTACGCATAGAACCGGGCTGTGATTTGGAAGAAGCTCACATGCGTAACCGCCAGTTGATTGCTCGCTGGGCTTTGGAAAATGGCAAATCAATGAATATTGTGGAACTGGTGAAGAAAGATGGAAAAACTTATGTGAAAATAAATGATTATCTTCAGCTTCGCGGACTTTTTGCCGTGTTGTTGAGTGAGATTCAACGTATAAAGAGTGAGGGAGACTATGAAGCTGCACGTGCTCTTGTCGAAAAGTATGCAGTGAAACTGGATGCAGAACTTCATGAGGAAATCTTGAGCCGTTACCGTTCACTCCATCTGGCTCCTTACAAGGGATTTGTCAATCCGGTATATTGTCTTCAATATGATACCGAGGGACGGATTGTGGATGTAAAACTTGATTATACAGAAGGCTATACAGAACAGATGCTTCGTTATGGTCGTGATTATTCTAATTTGACTATTTGATTATGGCAGAAATACAGGATACAATCAGGGAAATAAAGTCGAAATTCCGCTTGTTTATGAATGGAATGGTTTCCCAAAGTATGCGTGAAAAAGGTATTGATTATAAACTGAACTTTGGTATTGAATATCCCCGTATTAAAGAAATAGCGGCAGATTATCCGTGTAATCATGAGCTGGCACAGGCTTTGTGGAAAGAGAACATCCGCGAATGCAAGATTATGGCCGGATTACTTCAGCCTGTCGAGGGTTTTTGTCGGGAAATCGCTGAAATATGGATAGAAGACATGCGTTATCCTGAATTGGCAGAATATACGGTAATGAATTTGTTCCAACGTTTGCCATACGCTTCGGAAGTGGTTTTTCCATGGATAGCCGATGAACGGGAATATTTTCAATTGTGCGGATATCTGTTGATGACTCGTTTGCTAATGAAGGGATGGACGCTGAATGAAAGAGCAGAAGCTGAATTCCTGGATCAGGCTTTTACCGTACTGGAAGGAGGAACTGGAATGCGTCAAGTAGCGGCTAAGGCTATATGTAAGTTTGCTTTACAGTCGAAGGCAAATTCTCGTACCGTACTTCGTATGTTAGGGAATTTATTGAAATCTTCTAAGCCGGAAATCAAAATGGTGGCAGAAGAAATAAAAAATGAGATAGAATATGGCTTGTAATCTTTCTAAATTACTCAAAAAAATATAACTTTGACCGCTGAACGATTATTGGGATGGAAGAGAATATAAAAGATACAGTCAAACAAATCCTTACAGAGTATTTGCAGAAGAACGGGCATCGGAAGACGCCTGAACGGTATGCTATACTTGATACTATCTATTCCATTAAAGGACATTTTGATGTTGATGAGTTGTACAGCTATATGGCGGAGAAGGAAAAGTTCCGGGTCAGCCGGGCTACTCTGTACAATACCATTATTCTGCTTATCGATGCAGGACTGGTCATCAAGCATCAGTTTGGCAACACTTCCCAGTATGAACGATCATATAATAATGAAACCCACCATCACATGATTTGTACCTGTTGTGGAAAGGTGTCGGAGTTTGAAGACGACAGCTTAAAGCAGGCTATTGCACAGACAAAATTGAAGGGATTTTATGCTTCACATTATTCTCTTTATATTTATGGTTTGTGTAGTAAATGTATGGCGGCTAAGCGGAAAAAGAAGTAGTATAAGGAATATATAAAACATAAAGAATCATGAAAGTAGATGTTTTGTTAGGTTTACAGTGGGGCGACGAAGGAAAAGGTAAAGTAGTCGATGTGTTGACTCCCCGTTACGATGTGGTTGCTCGTTTTCAAGGAGGCCCGAATGCCGGACATACTCTTGAATTTGAAGGTCAGAAATATGTGCTTCGTTCTATCCCTTCTGGAATATTCCAGGGTGATAAAGTGAACATCATTGGTAATGGAGTGGTACTTGATCCTTCTTTGTTTAAGGCTGAGGCTGAAGCGTTGGAAGCAAGCGGACATCCGTTGAAAGAACGTTTGCACATCTCTAAGAAAGCTCATCTGATTCTTCCTACTCATCGTATTTTGGATGCAGCATACGAAGCAGCCAAGGGAGATTCGAAAGTAGGAACCACCGGAAAAGGTATTGGTCCGACTTATACGGACAAGGTGAGCCGTAATGGATTGCGTGTAGGCGATATTCTGCATAACTTTGAAGAAAAATATGCAGCTGCCAAAGCTTGTCATGAGGCTATTCTGAAGAGCCTTAATTATGAATATGACATTACTGAACTGGAAAAGCAATGGATGGAAGGTATCGAATATCTCCGTCAGTTCCATTTGGTAGACAGCGAGCATGAAATCAATCGTTTGCTGAATGAAGGTAAGTCAGTACTTTGCGAAGGTGCTCAGGGAACTATGCTTGATGTGGATTTCGGTTCTTATCCTTTTGTGACTTCATCTAACACTATTTGCGCGGGTGCTTGCACAGGATTGGGATTAGGCCCTAACAAGATTGGTGAAGTGTACGGTATTATGAAAGCATATTGCACACGTGTAGGTTCAGGTCCGTTCCCTACAGAACTTTTTGATGAAACAGGCAAGACTATTCGTGATTTAGGTCATGAGTATGGAGCGGTAACAGGACGTGAACGCCGTTGTGGATGGGTTGACTTGGTTGCTTTGCGTTATGCGATTATGGTTAATGGAGTAACTCAGTTGATTCTGATGAAGAGCGACGTGCTGGATGGATTTGATACAATCAAGGCTTGTGTTGCATATAAAGTAAACGGAGAAGAAATTGACTATTTCCCGTATGATATTACAGAAGGGGTGGAACCTGTATATGCTGAACTTCCAGGTTGGAAAACAGATATGACGAAGATGACGAGTGAAGATGAATTCCCGGAAGAATTCAATGCATATATTACATTCCTGGAAGAACAATTGGGTACTCCGATAAAGATTGTGTCTGTAGGTCCTGACCGTGCACAGACAATTGAACGTTATATCGACTAATTTTTTGTTGACATAATATTTTGAAAGCCGTCCCTTTGGGGCGGCTTTTTTATTTTTATTCTGTTAAATTTTGATTTGACAATTCTTTCATACTATTCTTGTTGGATTAATCATTCTGCTTGTTCTTTGTGTATGTTGGTTTGTGGATTATTTAAATTTATTTGTCGTATTTCTCTTACGGTTTGATTTTTATTTCTGATTGAATATTTCATATTTCTTTAATATTATGAATTAAAAATGAATTGATATTCGATTATGTTATGTCTTTTTGATTTTTGATTCTGTTTTTCTGTGATATTTTGTTGTTTATTTGAAGAAGTATACATCTTTGCGATGTTGTTAATAGGTTTTAATATGTATTTATGAAGTATTATCAACTGAATGAGATTTATTTTTATGTTTAATCAAAGGAGGGATTTATGAAAAGAAAACTAACATTGATGCTGGCCCTGCTGTTTGTATGGACAGGTGTAGCATGGTCGCAAGGAGTAACTGTAAAAGGTGTGGTAACTTCCGAAGAAGACGGATTGCCCATTGTCGGGGCTTCAGTATTGGTAAAGGGGACTACCCAGGGAACCATTACGGATGTGGATGGTAACTTTATGATTTCAGGAGTGAAGGCTGACAGTAAGACCTTGATTGTTTCATTTGTGGGGATGAAAAGCAAGGAGGTGGCGATAAAAAACACGCCTATGCATGTGGTTCTGAAAAGTGATGCAGAGGTATTGGACGAAGTTGTAGTTACGGCATTGGGTATGAAGCGTAGTGAGAAAACCTTAGGATATGCAGCGACTACAATGAAGTCGGAAGATATAGATGCGGGTAAATCTGGTTCTGTGATGGGAGGTTTAAGTGGAAAAGTAGCAGGTGTGCAAATTTCATCTGCAGGAAACACGGGTACTTCTCAGAAAGTGTTGATTCGTGGTATATCTTCATTGAATAATAACTCTCCATTGTACATTGTAGATGGAGTACCTATTGATAACTCAACTTTCCGTGGAAGTCCTACAGACGACAGCTCTACTACAGACTTTGGTAATGCTGCCAATGACATTAATTCAGAAGATGTAGAATCTGTAACCATTTTGAAGGGAGCTTCTGCTACGGCATTGTACGGCTCTCGTGCAGCGAATGGAGTAGTTATGATTACAACGAAAAAAGCTGGGGTAGAAAAGTTAACCGTGACATACGATGGCTCTTTTACAGCTTCAAAAGTATTGCGTGTAATGCAGACTCAGGATTTGTTTGGACAAGGATGGGGAAGCTGGAATAGAAGTGAAAACGGTTCGTGGGGACCTCGCTTGGATGGTACCATACATGAATGGGGATCAGACCAGTTGGAAACTCCCATGACAAAACCATTCTCTTACGTAGAACATAATTTGAGAAACTTTTATCAGACAGGTTTTGAAAAGAATAATAACGTAAGCATCCGTTATGGTAATGATAAAGTGGGAGTGGTAGCTTCATACGGAAATCTGTCCTCAAATGGTATCTTGCCTAATAATGGTGACCAATTCTCCAGAAATACATTTTCATTACGTGGCTATATGAATATCAATAAGTTCTCATTGGATATGACCATGAACTATGTACGTAAGGATATCAGTCGTAGTAATGATATGTATATGGAACTGTTGCAGCATGCTGTAGATGTGGATTATAGTCAGATGAAGGATTATAACGATGAGCGTTATAATTTGGATAACTATTATACCTTCTATGCAACCAACCCATATTATATGATTGACAATTATAGAAGTAACTATCAGGATGACCGTGTGTATGGCCGTGTTGAAATGAGCTATGAAATCATGAAAGGCTTGAAGGCGACAGGACGTTTGGGGGGTGACTTCTCTAACAACCGTACAAACTCACAGGAGCCTAAAACTACTTTCTCTAATGGCTCTTACAGTCAGCTTGGTGGAGCTACGGAGTCATTAGGCTATTATTCTGAATATCGTTATAACCGTAGTCAGATAGATGCTACTGCTTTATTGAACGCTGACTATAGAGTGAGTGATTTTTCAATTAATGCAGTAGCCGGATGGAACTTGAACCAGCGTTCGTATGGATATAGTGGAGGATATGTAGATGGTTTGGCTGTTGCTGACTGGTATAGCTTGTACAATACATCTTCTTCGGCTGTTTCTGTGACATATAAAGAATTGCGCCGTCTGATTGGTGCGTTTGCACAAGCTGAATTGGGATATAAAGACATGATGTTTTTGAATTTGTCAGGGCGTAATGACTGGTCTTCTACTCTTCCGGCTGGAAATAACAGCTTTTTCTATGGAGGTGCCAATGTTTCATTCTTGATTACGGAAATGTTGCCTTCTTTAAAAGAACATCAGGTAGATTTCTTGAAAGTGCGTGCAGCTCTTGGACAAACAGGTAATGATGCAAATGTGTATAAGACTACGTCTTGGTATCAGATTGCTAATTTTAAGGATATTAATGGCTATTATACTTCTATGCCTATCGGAGGTGTGATGGGTATGACTTCGAATAATACTTTGCCGAGTAGCAGCCTGAAACCGGAGATGACAACTGAATATGAATTTGGACTTTCTGGAAGTTTTTTTGGAAACCGGTTAACAGTGGATGCTTCTTACTATAATCGTATGACAAAAGATCAGATTATTTCTGCTTCATTGGCTCCGGAAACAGCCTATTCGTATGAAACGAAAAATATTGGTAAGATTCAGAATCAGGGTGTGGAATTAATGGTGAACTTGACACCGGTACGTACTAAGGACTGGACATGGGATTTAGGCTTTACATTCACAAAGAACATGAGTGAAGTTAAAGAGTTGTGGGAAGGAACAGATGAATATTCTTATACAAACTGGCGTGGCGTGTACTATGTATTGAAGGTAGGTGAGCCGGTAGGTATGTTCCGTATTCCGGCAGCAAATAAAGTGATGGATGAAAACAGTCCTTATTATGGTTATAATATCGTGAACAATAACGGTTATCTTTCTGACAGTAATACAGAGTATGAATATGTAGGTAGTTCAGAAGCTAAGTTTAACATGGGATTTAATACCACATTGAAGTGGAAGGGATTTACGCTTAGTGCATCTGCTGATTGGAGAAAAGGTGGATATCTGTTGTCAAATACTTCATATATTTCTCACTTCAACGGAAACTCTACACAAACGGTATTTAATGAACGTAATTCGTTCATTTATCCGCATTCTGTAAAAGTGGTAAATGGCCAATATGTGGAAAATAATATTCCTGTTCGTGCAGATGAAATGTATAATGCATTAGGAAATTATTCCTATAGTCCGGAAGTACGTCGTCACTTTATTATTCCTAAAGATTATTTCAGACTGCGTGAAGTTTCACTTTCATATTCGTTCCCGAAATCCATGTTGGCAAAGACACCGTTCCAGCAGGTTTCTCTGGCTTTAGTGGGACGTAATTTGCTTCTGTTCACTCCGAAGGAAAATAATTATGTAGACCCTGAAGTGTCTAACTTGGGTAATGACTTGTTGTCTGAATTCGGTGAAACTACCGGTACAAGCTCTACACGTAATATTGGTGTGAATGTGAAAGTCGTATTTTAATCATTAAAGAATATTGTTTTATGAAAAGATATAAATTATTATATTCCAGTTTATTTGCCTTACTGATAGCTGGCACTTCGTTGACGTCTTGTAAAGATTACCTTGATGTGAACGATAACCCTAACTACCCGGTTACTACTACGATGTCGGCATTGTTGCCGTCTGCCTGTGCTTCTACTATTTCTCAGCTTGGGCTTTACGGTGATTTGATGGGAGATATGTGGCTACAGTTTACTACACAGGGAAATACCACCAACCAGTATAACACATTGTGTAACTATAGTTTGACTGTAACGTCATACAATGGCTTCTTTACAAATGCATACACCAATACGTTACCCGATTTGAAAGATGTAATTGCGATGGCTGAGCAAGAAGAAGCATGGGACTATTGGGTGATTGCTAAGGTGTTGACAGCCTATAATTATCACATGCTGGCTGACTTGTATGAAGATATCCCTTTTACAGAAGCTTTGGACCAGGAAAAATATCCTTATCCTCATTATGATGATGGACGTACAGTCGTTTATCCGGGAATCTTGTCATTGCTTCAAGAAGCTATAGATAAATGTCCTCAGGCAGCAGAGAAATCAAGTTCATACATTGATACTTATGATATGTTTTTGGAGGGTGATATCAATAAGTGGAGAAAATTTGCCAAAAACTTGAAGCTGAAAGTTCTGGTACGTGATTTTGATGCAAATAAGCAAGCCATACAAGCCTTGTTGGATGAAAACGATTTTTTAGAAGACGATTGTGCTTTTACAAAATTTGAAGATGCTACAGATAAGGGAAATCCTTTGTATGAATATAATATCCGTCAGTTAAATACAAAGGTTAATATTCGTGCGTGTCATACTTTGGTTGAATATTTGTTGTATCATAATGACCCGCGTATTGCTAATCTTTATGAAGTGACTGCGGCTTCGAATGGCGAAGGTGATAATTCTGATATATATGAAGGGCTTCCTTGTGGAAGTAAGCCCCAGACCAGTACGATAGCTTTGGTTGAATCGTCTGCATATACTCAGGCTTATGATGATCCTGTATATTTAATGAATAAGGCTGAAATCTTTTTCTTGGAGGCTGAGGCTTATGCACGTTTGGGAAATGCCTCTGCTGCGAAAGAGAAATACGATAATGGAGTAAAGGCAGCTTTTGACCGTTGGGAATCTACAGCTGGCAAAGGAGAAGAGTTTATTGCAGCAGGTGGTGCTTATGCATTTGATGAAACTTCTGAAGAAACGATGATGAAATGTATTATGACGCAGAAATGGATCTCTTATGCACATGCTAATGCACTGGACGGCGTATTTGATCGTAACCGTACAGGTATTCCAGCTATTAGTACTGCTGCTACTGTGCGTGTTTCAGATGTGGCTTTGCAGCGTGAACTTACCCCAGGTTATGAATTGGGAACATTGGTGGCACCGGGTTCTTCTGTTTTACAGCCAACTGATTTTCCTCGTCGCTTATTGATACCTTCACGTTCTTCACAGTATAATCCTAATGCACCTGTGACGAAGAATTTGGAAGAACCAATGTGGTGGCAAGTAGAGAGAGGAAAGTAAATGATTAATGTTTTTGATTAGAATTGTTTTATGAAAAAGTTCAGATATATCTATATGTTGCTGTCTTGTTTGTGGATTTTGACAGCTTGTAATTCGGAAGATTTGAGTTATGATATTGAGTATACACCGATTCATCCATTAGGAGGGCAGTATACGGTATCTGTATCGAGAAATGGAGCGGTTGTTGCTGAACACGTGGCTTGCTTTTTAGCCAATACAAGCGATTATGATAAGGATAAATGTTGGATTCGTATTGGGGCGTATAACTCGACTAATACTCCTGGAGATGCGTCAAAGAGCTATTTCATAAATGGGAAAATTTCCTGCAATGTGCCTGAGTTGTCTTTTTCAGGTGCTGATGTGATGAATTTGGCTGGAAATGTGGCTTCTTCAGAAGAAACTTTCACAGTGACCGATGGAAAGTTGGAATTAAATGGAGCTACAGCACCTTCGGGAACTATAGCTGATAAAATATCATTCACTTATACAACCACTGTTGATCCAGGGGCAACTTATACCGTTGAGGGGTATCGTTATACTGGATGGACAGAAGATTGAGGATATTTTTAATGTCTCTCTTTTAATTTGCATTTTGAAGGGGTTTCTCAGTGATGAGGGGCCTCTTTTTTTAGTACGCCCAGCATGGGCGTGCGCTATAGGGTGTAAGTCCCGAACGAGCCCTGATAGTGGGAATCGTTAGCCCAAGGCAAGGGTGTCCAGCCGAAGCCATAGTACCTGTTACTCACCATAATGGGGAAGGGCTGAACCTTAATTATGTAAGATACCTGAATGTTACCTTATGATGGGAAGAAAGCCGAACATAGAAACTCTATCCGACCAATCGTCGCAGAGGGTGGAACCTGAAGTGCTGATTGGTATGCAGACTTTCATTGGGATAACTGAAAATCATCTTACAGCCATTAAACAGGAAAAAGGAGAGTTATTGGAATACATTCTTTCCCCTTCTAATCTAAACCTTGCTTATAAACAGGTAAAGAGTAACAAGGGTATTGGCGGCATTGACCGTATGGAAGTGGACGAGTTGCTTCCTTATCTTCGTTGCCACAAGGATAAGCTAATAACTTCCATTTATGATGGTAACTACCATCCGAACCCCGTGCGTCGTGTGGAGATTCCCAAGTCGAATGGGAAGACACGTAACTTGGGTATCCCCACGGTTGTTGACCGTTTGATTCAGCAAGCCATCTCACAAGTGCTTCAACCTCTTTATGAACCTCAATTTTCACCAACCAGCTATGGTTTCCGCCCTCATCGTAGTGCTCATGATGCGTTATTAAAATGTGGCGAATATATCTCTGCCGGTTATGTGTTCACGGTCGATATGGATTTGGAGAAATTCTTTGATACAGTCTGCCATAGTAAGTTGATAGAAATCCTGTCACGTACCATCAAAGACGGTCGTGTCATTTCTCTGATTCATAAATATCTGAACTCCGGTGTACTTATAGGAGGCAAGAAAGAGGCCAGTCCGGTCGGAGTTCCTCAAGGTGGTCCATTGAGCCCCTTATTAAGCAATATAATGCTTAATGAGTTGGACAAGGAGCTGGAGAGACGTGGGCATTTGTTCGTTCGGTATGCTGATGACTTGGTCATCTTTTGTAAAAGCCGTCGTTCCGCCCAACGCACATTGGATAATCTGCTTCCCTTTATTAAAACGAAACTTTTTCTAAAGGTGAATAAGGATAAGACCCATGTTGCTTATATGCGTGACATCAAATTCCTTTCCTATGCCTTTGGTCGTAGAAATGGCAAATGCCAATTCTACATCCATGTCGATAGTATCAAGAAGATGAAGATTAAGATACGTGAACTCACCAGCCGTAATAACGGCTGGAGCTACGAATATCGTAAACAACGTTTGACTTGGTATATCCGTGGTTGGCTCAACTATTTTAAGTTTGCAGGTCTCAAAAGTAGGATAAAGGAATGGGACGGTTGGCTCCGTCATCGCATACGGATGTGTATTTGGAAGTCTTGGAAACGAGTCCGAACCCGGTATCGAAATCTGAAGAAGCTTATTCCCGATGAGAGCCGTGTGCGAATGGCTGCCTTTTGTCGTAAGAAATACTGGCGAATGGCAAGTCATCCCACTGTACAAGCGGCTTTGTCGGATGAGCGTTTGCTTCGAGCTGGTTACCCTACTTTTAAGATGTACTATCATCCTGTGTTTAAAGGTTAATTAGGGAACCGCCGTATGCCGAACGGCACGTACGGTGGTGTGAGAGGTCGGAACGGGAATTAATCCCGTTCCTCCTACTCGATTTTTTTATGAATTCTGTTAACCACATTGAATATTTCGCTCTGGTGGTTAATGTGTGTTGTAAAGCATACTTTTTAGGCCTTACGTTTTGCTGTTTCAGATAAAATAAATACTTTTGTACTGTGTTTTTCATAGTATTAGATTTAAGGTTAACA
>OGME01000834.1_pt1 | contig 23880 bp, 20 predicted proteins | sample 1572981 | NCBI WGS metagenome assembly OGME01 (sample SAMEA2581902, study PRJEB24529) | metagenome | biome: Human gut stool | place: China | collected 2011
TAACCGCCCTTGAGTACGGAAACGAAATTATAATGGTAGATTGCGGTATGGCTTTCCCTGATGATGATATGCCCGGTGTAGATATGGTAATAAACGATATTACCTATCTTGAAAAGAACTGGTCAAAAATCAAGGGAATTTTTCTTACTCACGGTCACGAGGACCATATAGGCGGCCTTGCTTATCTTCTTAAAAAGGTAAACATTCCTATTTATGCAACAAAATTAACAATCGGCTTAATTAAGGGTAAACTTGAGGAACATAGGCTTTTAAATTCTGCAAAACTTGTTGAAATTAAGCCGAGAGATAACATTACGCTCGGTGCTTTCAATATTGAGATGATTCATGTTAATCACTCTATTCCCGATGCCGTAGGTCTTGCTATTCGTTGTCCTGCCGGAGTTATTATTCAAACCGGTGACTTTAAGATTGATACGACCCCTGTTGACGGCGATATGATTGATTTAAGCCGTTTTGCAGAATACGGTCGTAAAGGCGTATTGGCTCTTCTTTCGGATTCTACAAATGCCGAGCGCCCGGGATATACACCAAGTGAAAAATCAGTCGGCGACAGTTTTGAAAACCTCTTTAGAAAAGCAAATAAAAAGAGAATCGTTGTTGCAACTTTCGCTTCTAATATTCACAGGGTGCAGCAGATTATTGATGTTGCGTGTGCACGCCACCGCAAGGTTGCCGTTGTAGGAAGAAGCCTTGAAAATCTTGTTAAAGTCGGAAGTGAACTTGGATATCTTAATGTTCCGCAGGGAATTTTGATTGATATTAATACTATTAAAAATTATTCTGATGACCAGCTTGTAATTATTACAACCGGCTCTCAGGGCGAGCCTATGTCTGCTCTTACGAAGATTGCTTTCGGCGCTCACACAAAGGTTACATTATCGCCTAATGATTATGTTATTATTTCGGCTACTCCTATTCCGGGTAATGAAAAAATGGTAGGCAATGTAGTTAATGAGCTTATGCGTCACGGCGTTGAAGTTATATATGAAAAAATGTATGATGTTCATGTTTCCGGCCATGCCTGTCAGGAAGAACTTAAACTTATGATAGGGCTTGTTAAGCCTAAATATTTCATTCCTGTTCACGGCGAGCAAAAGCATCTTCAAAAGCATGCTAAACTCGGCGAAGCAATGGGCATTGACAAGAAAAATATTTATATTGCAAATATCGGTGAAAAAATTGAACTTGCCGACGATAAAATAAAACTTGTTGAAAACGTTCCGTCGGGTGAAGTTTATGTTGACGGTATCGGTGTAGGCGACGTCGGCAATATCGTTCTTAATGACAGAAAGCATCTTTCTATGGACGGTATTATTATAGTTGTAGCAACTATTGACAGTTCAACCGGTCAGGTTATAAGCGGTCCGGACATTGTTTCAAGGGGCTTTGTATATGTTCGTGAAAACGAGGCTCTTATGAACTCGGCAAGGGATCTTGCGTGCAGAGTTATTGATGAAAACTATAATGTTAAATTCCATGATTGGAATGCGGTTAAATCAGGGCTTCGTGATGAACTTTCACGATTGATGTATGAGAGAACAAAGCGCAGACCTATGATTTTGCCTATTTTGATGGAAATATAACGGAGGATATAAAAATGAAGGTTATTTTACAGCAGGATGTTAAAAATCTCGGCAAAAAGGGTGACCTTGTAAATGCTTCAGACGGATATGCGAGAAATTTTCTTTTCCCAAAGGGACTTGCAATTGAAGCAAATTCAAGCGCTATGAATGATTTTAATAATAAAGAAGCTTCTAAGAAATTTCATAAAGCTGAGGAAATTAAAGCGGCTCAGGCTGATGCTGCAAAGCTCGACGGCAAAACCTTTAAGCTTACGGCAAAAGCAGGTGCCAACGGCAAACTTTTCGGCTCTGTTACGTCTAAGGATGTTTCAAAGCAGATTAAAGATGAACTTGGAATTGATATTGATAAGAGAAAAATTGTTATGCCGGATGTAAAGGCATTTGGTACTGTTCAAGCTGAAATCAAGGTTTATCAAGGCATCAGCGCAAAGGTGTTTGTTCAGGTTTCGGAGGCTTAATTTATGGCTGAATCGTTAAATGTTTCAGGCTCGGTTAATATGCCTTTTAATCTTGAAGCAGAGCAATCTGTTTTAGGCTCGATATTAATTAAGCCGGAATGTAAAGAAGAGCTAATTGACCCCGTTAATGCCGATTCGTTCTATCTTCCTCAGCATAATGCAATATTCAGCAGTATGATGGTTATGTATAGCAATTCAAAGGCTATTGACCCTGTTATTATTGCTGACGCACTTGCAAAGGACGGAAAATACGATGAGGCAGGCGGCAGAGATTATCTTTTGCAGCTTGCTCAATCAGTTCCTTCTACAGCTAATGTTGTATATTATGCAAAAATCGTAAAAGAACAGTATTATCTTCGCCAGCTTGTATCTCTTTCGTCAAAAATTATTGAGGATGCAACAAGCGGTGAGGCTGATGCGACAAGCATTTTGGAAAATGCGGAGCAAAGTATTTATAATATCCGCCAGGGCAGGGAATCAAACGGTCCCGCAAAGGTAAGCGAGGTTATAGTTAACGACGTATATACAAAGCTTGCACAAATAACGGGGGACGATAAGGAAAAATATAAGGGAATTCCGTCAGGCTTCGGTATGCTTGATAAAATGCTTACGGGCCTTAATAAGGGTAATCTTATTCTTATAGGTGCCCGTCCTGCTATGGGTAAAACAAGTTTCGCACTTAATCTTGCTCAAAATATTACAATGGGCGCAAGAAAAAAGTGTATAGTTTTCAGCCTTGAAATGCAGAAAACCGAACTTGCCGAGAGACTTCTGTCTTCTCAGGCAGGTGTTGAATCTCAAAAGCTTAAAACAGGTGAACTTACCGATGAGGAATGGGTAAGGCTTGGCAATGCTGCGGCAACATATAATGATGTTGAGCTTTATCTTGACGACACATCAGCAATTACTGTTCCTGAAATTAAGTCACGTGTTCGCAGAATGAGAGGCGTTGATTGCATTATTATTGACTACCTCGGTCTTATTTCTTCTGCTACCAAAAAGGAAAACAGAGTTCAAGAAGTATCTGAAATTACACGTAGCTTGAAAATGATGGCTAAGGATTTGAACATACCCGTTATCTGTTGTGCTCAGCTTTCCAGAGGTACCGAAGGTCACGGCAAAAACCATAAGCCACAGCTTGCCGATTTGCGTGAATCAGGATCCATCGAGCAGGATGCCGATATAGTTCTTTTCCTTTATCGTGAAGCATATTACAGTACAGAGGTTGATGAGGATAAGCAGGACCAAATTGATGCCAATAAAACAGAACTTATTGTTGCGAAAAACCGTCACGGCGCAACAGGCTCAATTGAATTGACCTTTGATAAAGAATATACTCGATTTAGGTCTGTTGATAAATCTAATTATGAATAAAAAAGCAATTAACACCGTAGAAAAATATAATATGCTTTCAAAAGGTGATAGGGTTCTTGTTGCCGTTTCAGGCGGTGCAGACTCTATGGCTTTGTTAGAGTTTTTTATATCAATTAAAGACAAATATGATTTGAACCTTTGTGCCGCTCATATAGAACACGGCATACGTGGTGAAGAATCTTTGAGTGACGCTCTTTTTGTAAAAGAATATTGTGAAAAATCAGGCGTTAAACTTTATATGAAGTCTATAAATGCTCCCTATCTTGCAAAAAAAGCAGGTATGGGTGTCGAAGAATATTCACGACAGGCAAGATATGACTTTTTTAGTACAATACCCTGTGATAAAATTGCAACTGCCCATAATTTAACGGATAATGCGGAAACTCTTTTATTCAGGCTTGCAAGGGGAACGGGGCTTAAAGGGGTTTGTGCAATTCCGCCCGTAAGGGGTAAAATCATTCGCCCTTTTATAGAAATTTCTTCTGATGAAATTCGTGCTTGGTGTAATGACAATAACATTGCTTACAGAATAGACAGTACAAATAAAGACGATACTTACAGCAGAAATCTTATCAGGCTACAAATGTTGCCGCTTTTTCAAAGGTTAAACAACGGATATCTTGAAAATATTAATGATTTTATCAGCGACGCTAATGATGACTATTCTTTTATTACGAACGAAGCGCAAAAAGCATATAATATTTCGGTTGTTAACAATGAAATAGAACTTAATAAATTAAATTTGCTTGATAACGCAATAAAAAAACGTATTATTAAATTATATTTTGAAAATAATAATTTGAATTTAGACCGTATTCATTTGCAAAATATCAATAAGATTACGCAAAAAAGCGGAAAAATTCAAATAAAAAATGATTTATACGCTATTAGTGCAAAGGGCAAACTTCGCATTGCAAATCTGAAAAATTCGCCTAAATTAGATGAAATCGTAACCGAAATTTTAAATATTAATGAATTTAGCGATAAAAATATTGATTTTTATTGTGACTGTGATAAAATTATCGGCAGCGTTACAATTCGCAAAAGATTACCTGGTGACAGCTTAAAACCCGCCGGCAGAAATGTAAGCAAAACTCTTAAAAAGCTTTTTAACGAAGCGGCTTATCCGATTGAAAAAAGAAACGGCGATATTGTTGTTTGTGACGATAAGGGTATTATCGGCATTATCGGGCTTTGTGCTGATGACAGAGTCAAAAAGGATTGTAATACTGAAAATGTTTTTATAATCAAACTTCCTTCGGAGGATTAATTAATGAATAATATGTCAAAAAATTGGAAATCAATACTTGTTTATATTTTGATTCCTATTCTTTTAATAGGCGCTGTGATTTATTTTGTTAATTCCCAGACGTCTACGCAGTTGAAGTATTCTCAAGTTGTTTCTATGTTTAAAAATAACGAGGTTTCCGAGTTCAGTCTTGATTTATCAAGCGGTAATCTTGTTTATAAAACCTTTGCTAAGCCGAAGGAGGAAAAGAACTACTCTGTTCCGAATGTTTCATATTTCCTTGATGATATCAGGGAAAGTGTTGATAAATATAACGATGAGCATAGCGATAAGCCGATTGTTTATGACTATAAAGCAGGAACGTCAAACGCATGGATTTACAGTATGATTCCGTCGCTTCTTATGTTTGTCGTTTTGATAGCACTCGGAATTTATGCGTTTAGAAAAATGAGTGGCGCTATGAATAATGAAACCAATCGTACATTGGGCTTTGGCAGAATTAAAACCAAAACTCTTGTTGAGGACGAAAAGCGCAAGACTACATTTAAAGATGTTGCAGGCTGTGACGAGGAAAAAGCGGAACTTGAGGAACTTGTTGAATTTCTCAAAAGTCCCGAAAGCTTTACCGAGCTTGGCGCAAGAATCCCGAGAGGTGTGCTTCTTGTAGGCCCTCCGGGTACAGGTAAAACCCTCCTTGCAAGAGCCGTTGCAGGTGAAGCAGGCGCACCGTTTCTTTCAATTTCAGGCTCTGACTTTGTTGAAATGTATGTCGGCGTCGGTGCTTCACGTGTAAGAGATTTGTTTGAACAAGCTAAGAAAAAAGCTCCTGCAATTGTATTTATTGATGAAATTGACGCAGTAGGTCGTCACAGAGGTGCCGGCACAGGCGGCGGCAATGATGAAAGAGAACAAACTCTTAATCAGCTTCTTGTTGAAATGGACGGTTTCGGTACTAACAGCGGTATTATTGTTATTGCTGCAACAAACAGACCTGATGTCCTTGACCCGGCTCTTTTAAGACCCGGCAGATTTGACAGGCAAATTACCGTTAACAGACCCGATGCTCAGGGTAGAGAGGATATACTTAAAGTTCATTCTCGTAATAAGCCGCTTGGTCCCGATGTTGACCTTAAAGAAATTGCTAAAGATACAATTGGCTTTACGGGTGCAGACCTTGAAAACCTTTTGAATGAAGCTGCCCTTCTTGCAGTAAGACGTAAGAAAAAGGCTCTTACTATGCAAGAAATTTCAGATGCAACCTCACGTGTTGAAATGGGTACTGAGAAAAAATCACATAAGTATTCCGAAAAAGCCAAGAAACTTACTGCATATCACGAAGCAGGTCACGCTGTTTCATCATATTATATTGAGGGCCACGACCCGGTTAAGGAAATTTCAATTATTCCCCGTGGAATGGGTGCCGGCGGCTACACTTGGTATACTCCTCAGGAGGAAAATTATAATTCAAAGGCAGATATGCTTGATGATTTGATTTCTCTTCTTGGCGGACGTGTAGCTGAAGCGCTTTCGCTTAATGATATTTCAACCGGTGCGTCAAATGACCTTCAGCGTGCAACATCAATTTGCCGTGATATGGTTTCTAAATACGGTATGAGTGACGAACTCGGTCCTGTTGTTTACAGTGACGATAATAACGAAGTATTCCTCGGTAAAGATTACGGTCACGTAAACAATTACAGTGAAGCAACAAGCGCAAGAATTGATGAGCAGATTGAAAAGATGATGAGAAAAGCTTATTCTCAAACCGAGAGTATTCTTAAGACTCATTATGATAAGCTTGAGCTTGTGGCTGAAACGCTTATTAAGAATGAAAAAATTTCAGGTGACCAGTTTACTCAGCTTATGAAAAACGGCTTTATTGCCGATGAAAAAGTAAGCGAAAACGAGGATGTTCAGGCAGAAGATACCGAAATTGTTGATGTTGAAAATGTCAACGAAGACGATTTATCTTCAAATGATATGAAAGATTAATTTAATAAATAAAATCAGAGTGACGATGCATATAGTACCAGTATTGTCACTCTTTTTTATGTATTCTTGACTTTTATACAAGATATAGTATATAATAATATCAATTTTGAACTTCGACTTGGAGGGATAGTATTGGCAAAAAAACAAGAATATGGCAATGAAAGTATTAAGTCATTAAAGGGTGCGGACAGGGTAAGAAAAAGACCTGCCGTTATTTTCGGCTCTGATGGTTTAGAGGGCTGCGAACACTCTGTTTTTGAAATTATGTCAAACTCAATAGATGAAGCGAGAGAGGGCTACGGTAATAAAATTTGCGTAACACGTTTTCTTGACGGCTCTGTTGAGGTGCAGGACTTTGGTCGTGGTATTCCTGTTGATTACAATAAAAACGAGGATAAATATAACTGGGAACTTCTTTTCTGCGAAATGTATGCAGGCGGTAAGTATGATAACGGCGGCGATAACTATGAATTTTCGCTCGGTTTAAACGGTCTCGGTCTTTGCGCTACGCAGTATGCTTCCGAATATATGGATGCAGAAATTCATACCGACGGCTATAAATATACCTTGCACTTTGAAAAGGGCGAAAATATCGGTGGCCTTAAGAAAGAAAAGTATGATAAAAAGGATACGGGCACACGAATTAAGTGGAAGCCTGATTTGGACGTTTTTACCGATATTAATATTCCTATTGAGTATTTTCAGGAAACTATTAAAAGGCAGGCTATCGTAAACGACGGCGTTAAGTTTATACTCAAAAATCAAACCTCTGCTTCTAAATTTGAAACATTTGAATATTGCTATAATGACGGTATTATGGACTATGTAAAGGAAATAGCAGGAGATACGGCTTTCACAACTCCGCAGTATTGGGAGTGCGAAAGAAAGGGTAAGGATAGAGAAGATTTACCCGAATATAAGCTTAAAATAAAATCTGCCATTTGCTTTTCTTTAAAAAATCAGCTTAAGGAATATTATCATAACTCAAGTTTTTTGGAACACGGCGGTGCTCCCGAAAAGGCTTTCAGAAGTGCGTTTGTTAATCAAATTAACGCTTATCTTAAAGCTAACAATAAGTATTCCAAAAATGACGGGCAAATTAACATTCAGGATGTTGAGGATTGCATAATTTTTGTTGTGTCGTCGTTTTCTACTCAAACCTCTTACGAAAATCAGACTAAAAAGGCTATCACTAATAAATTTATTCAAGAGGCTATGACTGATTTCTTCAGAAAGCAGTTAGAGGTTTATTTTATTGAAAATAAAATGGACGCAGATAAGATTTCTAATCAAGTTCTTATCAATATGCGTGCAAGAATAAAGGCTGAAAATACAAGAAAAACGCTTAAAACCTCACTTCAGTCAAAGATGGATATGACAAATCGTATTCAAAAATTCGTTGACGGCCGTTTAAAGGACGTTGACGAACGTGAGGTGTTTATAGTAGAGGGTGACTCTGCTCTGGGTGCTTGTAAGCAGGCAAGAAACCCTGATTTTCAGGCGATTATGCCAATCAGAGGTAAAATACTTAACTGTCTTAAGGCTGATTATGACAAAATTTTTAAGAGCGAAATAATTACGGATTTGCTTAGAGTGCTCGGCTGCGGTGTTGAGGTAAAGTCAAAGGCCAATAAAAACTTGAGTGAATTTGACCTTAACGCACTGCGCTGGAATAAAGTTATTCTCTGTACCGATGCCGATGTTGACGGATTTCAGATCAGAACATTGCTTTTGACAATGCTGTACAGACTTACTCCTACGCTAATAAACGAGGGAAAAGTCTTTATTGCGGAATCACCGCTTTATGAGATTACAGCTAAAAATGATGTGTATTTTGCGTATGACGAGGCGGAGAAAGATAAGTTTATTGCGGAAATCGGCAAAGAGAAATTCACAATTCAGCGTTCAAAAGGTCTTGGTGAAAACGAGCCTGATATGATGAACCTTACAACTATGAATCCTGCTACTCGCAGACTTATAAAGGTTATGCCGACAGACGCTGAAAAAACAGCGGAAATTTTTGATATTCTGCTCGGTGACAATCTTCAGGGCAGAAAAGATTACATTGTGGCTCACGGTAATGAGTACATTGACAATCTTGATGTAAGCTGACGGGAGGTGCGAATTTATGGCAAAAAGAAGAAGAACACAGCCTGCCGCAACGGGAAAAACACACGGTGTTATCAACGGCGCAGGCGAGGTAGTGGAGCAGAATATTGACTCTACAATCAGAGAAAACTATATGCCTTACGCAATGAGCGTTATTCTTTCCCGTGCTATTCCGGAGATTGACGGATTTAAACCGTCGCACAGAAAGTTGCTTTATACAATGTATAAAATGGGACTTTTAAACGGTGCAAGAACAAAATCCGCTAATATTGTCGGTGCAACTATGAAACTTAATCCGCACGGCGATTCGGCAATTTATGACACTATGGTGCGACTTTCGAGAGGCTACGAAGCACTTTTACATCCTTATGTGGATTCAAAGGGTAACTTCGGTAAATTCTACAGCCGTGATATGGCATGGGCGGCATCAAGATATACAGAGGCAAAACTTGACAAAATCTGTAACGAGCTTTTTCGTGATATAGATAAAGATACCGTAGACTTTGTTGATAACTACGATAATACAATGAAAGAGCCGTCACTTTTGCCGGTTGCTTTTCCGTCTGTACTTGTAAATACAAACACAGGTATTGCGGTAGGTATGGCGTCAAATATCTGTTCTTTCAATTTAAAAGAAATTTGCGAAACCACGGCGGCGCTTATTCGTGACCCGAACCACGATGTTATGCAGACATTGCCTGCACCTGATTTTATCGGCGGCTGTCAGATTATTTATGACGAAAACGCCTTAAGACAGGTTTATGAAACGGGTAAGGGCGGAATCAAACTAAGGGCAAGGTACCAGTACGATAAATCGGCAAACTGTATTGATGTACTTTCAATTCCGAGCACAACCACTTGCGAAGTTATTATTGAAAAGATTATTGACCTTGTAAAAGCAGGAAAAATAAAGGATATTGCCGATGTTCGAGATGAAACGGGTATTGACGGTCTTAAGATAACAATTGACCTTAAGCGCGGTGTTGATCCCGACCGACTTATGGCAAAACTTTACCGTTTTACAACGCTTGAAGATTCATTCTCCTGCAACTTTAATGTACTTATCGGCGGAGTGCCGAGGGTGCTCGGTGTTAAGGCTTTGCTTGAAGAATGGATTGCATTCAGAATTGAATGTGTAAGACGAAGAACATATTTTGACAGAAACAAAAAAGCCGAAAAACTCCACCTTTTAAAGGGTCTTGAGGCTATTTTGCTTGATATTGACAAAGCGGTTAAAATTGTAAGAGAAACAGACGAAGAGGCAGAGGTTGTACCAAACCTTATGATTGGATTTGGTATTGACGAGGTTCAGGCAGAGTATGTTGCAGAAATAAAACTTCGTCATCTGAACCGTGAATATATTTTAAAGCGTACGGCAGAAATTGAGGCACTTGAAAAGGAAATTGCCGAACTTGACGAAATTCTCAAGAGCAAGACAAGAATTAAAACCATAATTGTAAAGGAACTCAAAGAGATTGCCGAAAAATACGGTCAGCCACGAAAGAGTATTATAATTTACGAAGATATCGTAAGTTATACGGAGGAAAAGGACGATGTTCCTGATTACCCCGTAAATCTTTTCTTTACAAAGGAAGGCTATTTCAAGAAGATTACTCCGCAGTCGCTTAGAATGAGCAGCAACCATAAGCTCAAGGACGGCGATGAGATTGCCCAGACCTGCGAATTTTCAAATAACGGCGAATTGCTGTTCTTTACCGATAAATGTCAGGTTTACAAAGCAAAGGCAGCGGATTTCACCGATACAAAGGCAAGCGCTCTCGGCGAGTATGTACCGGCAAAGTTGGGTATGGACGAGGGCGAAAACGCAGTGTATATGGTAGCCACAAAGGATTACAAGGGAATGCTGCTGTTTGCTTTTGAAAACGGCAAGCTCGCTAAAGTTCCGCTTGAGGCTTATCAAACAAAGACAAACCGCAAAAAACTTACGGGCGCTTATTCCGATAAATCACCGCTTGCGGGAATGGTATTCTTTACAGAGGATAAAGAATTTTTGCTGAAAGCGTCATCAGGCAGAATGTTGCTTATTCATTCGGGTGCAATTAATCTGAAAACAACCCGTTCGACACAGGGCGTGGCGGTTATGAAACTCAAAAAAGGTCACAGACTGTTTGAAATTTCGGAGTATGTTGAGGGAACATTTGCAAAGCCGCAGAGATACAGAACGAAAACACTTCCTACTCTCGGCGCTATGCCTGCAAATGAAGATTCAACCGACGAACAGCTTACGCTGATTTAACTGTATATTTCACCTTTGGAAATATATCAAAAAAATTTAAATTTTTTCAAAAAAATCTTGCAAAATCTATAATTTTATGTTAATATAAATTAGTTAGTTTTTGTATTTGGAACTTATTATACATTTATATTACAGAAAGGAACGGTATAATATGGGCGTTTGGGGTATTGTTCTTGGTTCAGTGCTTATCGTAGCAGCCATTGCAATTATCATCGTAATTATTCTTCAGCAGGGCAACCAGCAGGGTATCGGTGTTGTTTCCGGTGCTGCTGACTCTTATTTCTCAAAAAATAAGGCTCGCTCGATTGATGCAAAGCTTGCTCGTTTTACAAAGTTTTTTGCAGCAATTTTCGTAATTATCGTAATTGCACTTAATGTACTTGCTTATTTTGTCGGAAAAAGTTTCTGATTAAGCTTGTAATATTTTTAAAATTTCAAACATAATTATAGACCGTAGGTTAGTCCTGCGGTCTATTTTTGTTTTTATGGTTTAGCAAATTGATTTGCAAATTAATTATAAAAGTTTGGTCGAACTTTAAAAAGGCTTGACCTAAATTTTTAAATTATTTTGCCTAACATTTAGAGCAAAACCAATTTATCCTACATATATAAAAGACTCTGTTTTACAGTATTGTTTATGCTAAAGGAGCTGTTAATTATGCCTTTGTGGGGAATAGGATTAATATTTTTCGGTGCATTTTTGCTGTTTGCATTTGCTCATTACATAAGTAAAAGCAGACATCCGTTTAAAAGAAGTCTGCTTTCAATGGCTATAGGAATTTTAACGCTGATTGCGGTAAATCTGACAGGCTCTTTTACAGGTGTGTACCTGCCTGTAAGCCTTGTGTCGGTGTGTTGTGCCGCATTTGGCGGAGTGCCCGGAGTAACGCTGATGCTTGGACTGAATTTATTTTTTTAAATCAATTTCTGTTTGTTTTATTTTTATCCAAAAGCCTTGCAAAATCAATTAGCAAGGCTTTTTCTGCATTAAGGTATTTATTTTCAAAGAAAACGGCTCATTTGATTATAAGGGCTTAAAAATGGCTGATTTAAACAAAGGCGGCATTATTGTTGTAAGAGATGTTACCAAGTTGCAAAAAAATATTTCAAAATAAAAATATTTTAAGTGCTTTTTATAGAATAATCGATATAACAAAATACCGACTCGCATTAAAATTGCAAGTCGGTATCTTGTTTCTTAATATTAATCTTATCAATTGCTTTTATAATCATAAAAGACTTTCGAGTGCTTCGCCTACGCTTTCTTTGTTTTGCGTGAGCATGGCGAGGATTACTTTATAAAAAGTTGTTGGGTTTTCGTAAAAATTCTTTTTGATTATTTGTGCCTGCGGCATATCCGGAGCAAAAATCGAAAAACTTAGCAAATCAAGATTTCCGCCCGAAATTTTGCAGTTTACATTGTAACCCATATCGGTTTTAACGATTTCTACGCTGTTTTCACGCTCTTTTTTCTTTTGTGCAAGCAGGTTTATTGCGCAGTCATACGCTTTTTCTTTTACGGTGTAGGCAAGTATGGTGTCGAGCTGATTTGCAATCATAACTCCGTTTTCGCTGACGGTATATGTCTTTATATCTCCGTCGGAGCCTTCTTCAATTATATTTCCTTTTTCAATAAGATCGTCAAAGCATGAACTTGTTTCAAAGTAATTTGCAAGGCTTTCCTCACATATTGAGTCAACAATAATTTCTTTGCTGACGGGTTCTTTAATTGAATTTAAAAGATAGCATATAAGAATACGGATTTCGTACTTGCTCCTCATTCCGCCCGGGACAATACCCTCGTCAAATGTATCAAAAGCCATAGTTTCACCTAATTTCAGTTTAATTTATTTAATTATATCATATAAAAATATAAATGTGTAGAGAAATTTTATAATAACCGAAAAAATATTCCGATATGTATTGCTTTTGCGGTTAATTATGTTTTAATTTAACAGTAATTAAGGCTGAATTTTCATATTTAAAAAATTGCCGATATGGAGAAAATATTATAAATAAACACACATAAAATTTCGCAAATAAAAATATTTTAATAATATAGTAACCTAAATGTCAAAATATTTTAAAAATTATAGTATAATTTGAAAAAATAATTGACTGTATATTGTTCTTATGGTAGAATGTTGTTGTGAAAGGAGATGTGAATATGGAAGAGTATATGCCTTTTGTCTGGATTGGTATTGCAGTGGTTATGGCTGTGGGCGAGGCCGCAACAAATCAGCTTGTTTCAATATGGTTTGTCGTAGGTGCACTTTGCGCTGCCGTATCCTCTCTTATTACTTCGTCTGTGCTTGTTCAGGTTATAGTGTTTATCGTAGTTACCTGCGGTACGCTCATTGCTACAAAACCGCTTGTGGATAAGTATAAAAAAGGTCATAAGGAGGTAAAAACAAATTCCGACAGATTTATTGGGCAAACAGGTGTAATGCTTACCGATATTGACACTTTGGAAGCAGTGGGTCAGGTAAAGGTGAGCGGTGAAGTCTGGACCGCAAAGCTGAAAAATCCTACACCTGTAAAGAAAGACGACAAAGTCAAAATCCTTGCCATTGAGGGTGTAAAAATGATAGTTGAACCTTGGCAGGGAGAATAATTATTGAATGGAGAAATCAGAATGGGACCGTTAATTGTAATTGCAATTATTTTATTAATCATTTTAATTGCTATAATCAGCAATGTTAAAATCGTACCGCAGGCGCACGCTTATGTAGTTGAAAGACTCGGTGCTTATCACTCAACTTGGGGTACGGGCTTGCATGTAAAAATTCCTTTTATCGACAAAGTTTCAAGAAAAGTATCTTTAAAAGAGCAGGTAGTTGACTTCCCGCCTCAGCCTGTTATCACAAGAGATAATGTTACTATGCAGATTGATACCGTAGTTTATTTTGAAATTACAGACCCTAAGCTTTACAGCTACGGTGTTGAGCGTCCGCTTAACGCTATTGAAAATCTTACGGCAACCACACTTCGTAACATAATCGGTGAACTCGAACTCGACAGCACACTTACTTCCCGTGACACTATCAACGATAAAATCAGAATTATCCTTGATGAGGCTACAGACGCATGGGGTATCAGAGTAAAGCGTGTTGAGCTTAAGAACATTCTTCCGCCTCGTGAAATTCAGGACGCAATGGAAAAGCAGATGAAGGCAGAGCGTGAAAGAAGAGCTAAGATTCTTGACGCCGAGGGTGAAAAGCGCAGTCAGATTCTTATTGCCGAGGGTCTTAAAGAGTCTGCTATTCTTAAGGCTGACGCTGTTAAGGAACAGAAAATCAGAGAGGCTGCTGGTGAGGCTGAGGCTATTCTTACAGTTCAGAGAGCTAACGCAGACGCACTTCGTATGCTCAACGAGGCTGCTCCTACAGACAGAATCATTCAGCTTAAATCTCTCGAGGCGTTTGCAAAAGCAGCTGACGGTAAGGCTACAAAGATTATTATTCCATCGGAGCTCCAGTCAATTGCAGGAAATGTTGCCGCAATTAAGGAAATCTGGAAAGATGAGCCTGCAAAGAAGTAATACAGTATAATTCTAAATCAAAATATGGCATAAGGGTGCAGTTTTTATCTGCACCCTTAGGTGCTTTTTTATAGGAAGTGAATTAATGGTTCTTATTCTTTGGACATTTGTTATATTTTCGTTTTTAGGCTGGGTCGGTAATGTTATACGAAACCTTGCGGTATATAAAAGGTTTAAAAACAACGGCTTTCTGACTTCTCCGTTTTTTCCTATGTACGGACTTACGGCTGTTATTTGCAGAGTGGTTTTGACTCCACTTGCAAATTATCCGTGGCTTTTGCTTGCTGCTTCGATTGCGCTTACAACCGCCGTAATAGTTCTTTCGGGATTTTTGTTTGAAAAAATCCTAGGATTTAAAGTATGGGATTATTCGCAGTCAAAACTTAGCATCGGCAGTTATATATCTTTGCCTTATGCTTTGTTGGCAGGAATTTTCGGATTTGGTTTTATAAAAGTATTTATGCCCGTATCCGACGCACTTGTTATGCTTATTCCGACTACAGTCAGCTATATAATTTTGTTTGCTCTGCTTGCAATAATTTTGCTTGACTATATTTTTTCTGTGATTACGGTTATAAGATTAAAACGCAGAATAAAATATTTAAGCAATATTGAAGAATTGCTCGGAGATGATGCAGACGAGGAAAAAATAAAACTTATAGGCGAAAACTGTAACAGACTTTTTACGGAAAATATTTTAAGAAGAAGACTTGCAAATGCATTTCCTGACCTTAAAACAAGCGTTTATCTCGGTATGATTTCAGATAAAGTGGGCGAGGTCAAGGATAAAAATATGACCGAATATACGGCTGTTTTTGAGAATAAAGAAGAACGCCCTTTTGCGTTCGGACTTTGTTTTACAAAGTTGTTTTATCTGTTTGTGATCGGCTCGCTTTTTGGCACGATACTTGAAACTTTGTGGGCGTTTATGATTGACGGTAATTTTCAGGTGAGAGTGGGACTTGTGTACGGACCGTTCATTCCCGTTTACGGCGGCGGAGCGTGCTTTTTGACTGTTGTGCTTTATAAGCTGTATAAACTTAACGATACGCTTATTTATGTAATCAGCGCAGTGGTTGGTGCAAGTTTTGAGTATTTTTGCTCATGGTTTCAGGAAACTGTTTTTGGTACGGTATCATGGGATTACAGCGATACTCCGCTGAATTTTAACGGACGAACAAACCTTATGTATGCGCTTATCTGGGGATTTCTGGGACTTGTATGGGTACGCTTTGTTTATCCGTGGATGGCAAGACTTATTGAGAAAATTCCAAAGCGTGCAGGCGGTGTAATGACGGCGGTACTCATAATATTTATGGTATTTAATGCATTTATGTCTTGTGCGGCGGTTTACAGATGGCAGGACAGGGCAGAACACCCCAAAACTGATAACGCTTTTATACAGTATATAGATTATCATTTTGACGATGAGAAAATGGAATTTCTGTTTCCGAATATGAAAGCACCGGAAAAAGATTAGCAGTGAATTGAAAATTCAGAGTTCAACTCGGGCAGCAGGTAAATATATCTGCTGCCCGTTGATTTATGGTTTAGTGCATTGTTTGTTGTGAAAGTTTAAAAAACATCGACTTCTGTATCAATTATAAAATTTTTAATCAAAACTGCGTTTAAACTGTAAATTAGCTTATGAATTTCAAAATAATTCCTGTCACATATTGCATTTTATTCTGATTTTTTATATAATGGTAATTAAAGTGATTTTAGGGCAATGAATTTTTGCCTTTGCAGAAACTTTGCCGAAACAATTTTGCCACCGTTTTTACGGTGCCGTTAAAAGTTAAGGAGTGTAATGATGAAAAAGGTTGCTATTATTATGGGTTCTGACAGTGATTTCCCTGTAGTTTCAAAGGCTGTCACAAAGCTTAAGGAATTTGGTGTTCCATATGAAGTGCATGTTATGAGTGCTCACAGAACTCCTGATGCTGCTATTGAATTTTCAGGCAGCGCAAAGAAAAACGGCTTTGGAGTAATCATTGCCGCAGCGGGTATGGCTGCTCATCTTGCAGGTGTGCTTGCAGCAAAAACAACTTTGCCTGTAATCGGTATTCCTTGCAAATCAGCCGCTTTTGACGGTATGGATGCTTTACTTGCAACAGTTATGATGCCGACAGGTATTCCCGTAGCTACAGTTGCTGTTGACGGCGCTGCGAATGCTGCAATTCTTGCAATCGAAATGCTCGCTCTTTCTGACGATACACTTGCAGAAAAGCTCGAGAAAATGAAAGCAGATATGGAAGAAGGCGTAGCCAAAAAGGATGAGGCTATGCAGCTTAAGGTGGCAGAACTTTGATTAAGTATGTTGATATATATGACAAAGACAAGGTAAACGATGAATGCGGTGTGTTCGGCGTTTATAAAGACAGCAGTGATGACTTTAATATAGCCTCCCTTACCCGTGAGGCCTTGTACGGACTTCAACACAGGGGACAAGTAAGTGCAGGTATTACTGTAAATAACAATGAAAATTTTACTACCGTAAAAGAATTCGGTATGGTGTCAGAGGTCTTTAACGATAAGGCTATAGATAAACTCGGCGACGGAAACATTGCAGTCGGTCATGTGCGTTACAGTGCGCACGAAAGCCTTGACAGAGCGGCAAATCAGCCCCTTGTTATGAGATATATTGCCGGTTCGCTTGCTATTGCAAGCAACGGTGCGATTACTAATTTTGCCGAAATTCGCCAACAGCTTGAGCATGGCGGCGCAATTTTTCAGTCTAACTCAAATGTTGAGATTATGTCTTATGTAATCGCAACCGAACGCTGTACCACGGACGACCTTGAAACAGCGGTTTTGTTTGCTATGGATAAACTTGAGGGCGCATATTCCGCAGTCCTTTGCGGTCCGTCAAGACTTATCGGTTTTCGTGATAAAAACGGCTTCCGTCCGCTTTGCATCGGAAAACTTAACAACAGCTATATTATTACTTCCGAGAGCTGTGTAATTGACAGTCTTGGCGGTGAATTTTTGCGTGATGTTGAGCCCGGAGAAATGGTTGTAATTGATGAAACGGGTTTTCACAGTTACAAGTCGAGAATTAAGGCATATAATACATCTATGTGTATTTTTGAATATGTTTATGTTGCCCGTCCCGACAGTGTTATTGACGGTGTAAGTGTTCATAATGCGAGATTTAAGGCAGGTGAACTGCTTTATAATGAACATCCGATTGATGCCGATATGGTATGCGGCGTTCCCGATTCGGGAATTATTGCCGCACAAGGCTATGCTAAGGCGTCGGGTATTCCGTACGGTACAGGTTTTGTTAAGAATAAATACATTGGCAGAACCGTAGGTACGGGAAAAGATAAAAAGAAAAGACTTCTCAAAACAAGACTTACTGCCCTTAAGGCAAATGTAAGCGGAAAGAGAATTATTATTGTTGACGACTCTATTGTGCGCGGCGAAACTGCAAATCATATTGTAAAACTTTTGCGTGACGCAGGTGCAAAAGAGGTTCATATGCTTATAAGCTCTCCGCCTTTTGTATGTCCGTGCTATTTCGGTATGGATATTCACAACAAGGAGTCGCTTATTGCAAATAGGTTTTCACAAGAAGAGATATGCAATAAAATCGGTGCGGATTCTCTTGGCTATCTAAGCATTTCGGGTCTTAATCAAATTGCCGAGGGTGCAGATGTCGGATTTTGCAACGGTTGCTTTACAGGAGAGTATCCTGCGGAAATTCCGAGAACTATATTTGTTGATAAATTTGCAAAGAAAATTAATAAAAAATAATCTGGAGTGATTGAAGATGAAGAGTTTTTCAGAGAGCTACAAGGCAGCAGGTGTTGATGTAACAGCAGGTTATAAGTCGGTTGAACTTATGAAACAGCATGTTGCACGCACAAAAATTGACGGCGTTGTTTCGGGTATCGGCGGTTTTGGCGGCCTTTTTGCCCCAAATGTAAGCGGTATGACAGAGCCTGTACTTGTCAGCGGTACTGACGGTGTAGGTACAAAAATCAAACTTGCTTTTCTTATGGATAAGCACGATACTATCGGTATTGATGCAGTTGCAATGTGCGTAAACGATGTAATTTGCTGCGGTGCAAAGCCGTTATTCTTCCTTGACTATATTGCAATCGGAAAGAACTATCCTGAAAAGGTTGCGGAAATCGTTAAGGGCGTTGCAGACGGCTGTGTTATGTCAGAATGTGCACTTATCGGCGGCGAAACAGCCGAGCATCCGGGTCTTATGCCTGTTGACGAATACGATGTTGCAGGTTTCTGCGTAGGCCTTGCAGACAAGCCGAAGATGATTGACGGCTCAAAACTTAAAGCAGGCGATGTTTTGGTTGCACTCCGTTCTTCGGGCGTTCACTCAAACGGTTTTTCACTTGTAAGAAAAGTTTTTGATATTAACGAAAACACAATCAATAATACATACCCTGAACTTGACAAAACTTTAGGCGAAACTCTCCTCACTCCTACAAAAATATATGTAAAACCACTCTTTGCTCTTATGAAAGAAGTTGAAGTAAAGGCTGTATCTCACATTACAGGCGGCGGTTTCTACGAGAATATTCCCCGTATGTTAAATGACGGTCTTTCTGCTAAGATTAACAAGAGCGCAGTTCCTGTTCTTCCGATCTTTGACCTTATTCAGAGAGTCGGCGGTATTTCAGAGCACGATATGTTTAATACATTCAATATGGGTGTAGGTATGCTCGTTGCAGTTGATAAAAACGATGCGGATAAGGCTCTTGAGGTTCTCAAGGCAAACGGTGAGGATGCTGTAATCATCGGTGAAGTAGTAGAGGGCAATGACGGAGTTGTAATTGAATAATGAAAAATATTGTTGTTCTTGTATCCGGTGGCGGTACTAATTTACAGGCTCTTATAGACGCATCGGAAAGAGGGGAGATAAAGGGCGGTAAAATCACCTGCGTTATTTCTTCAAATCCGAATGCTTATGCACTTGAGAGAGCCAAGAATCACAATATTGCTACCGATATAATCCGCAGAAAGGATTATGCAAGCCTTGACGAATACGATAAGGCATTAACCGAGCTTTTAAAGTCAAAAAATGCGGATTTGGTTGTGCTTGCGGGATTTATGACAATCCTCGGTACAGGTGTAATCAGAGCGTTTGAAAACAGAATTATAAATATTCATCCGTCACTTATTCCGTCTTTCTGCGGCGAGGGCTTTTACGGACTTAAGGTTCACGAGCAGGCTCTTGCAAGGGGAGTAAAGGTGACAGGTGCAACAGCACATTTTGTAAATGAGGTATGTGACGGCGGTCCTATCATCATTCAGAAAGCTGTTAAAATTCAAAACGGCGACACACCCGAAATTTTACAGAAAAGAGTTATGGAACAGGCAGAATGGAAAATTCTTCCTAAGGCTGTTTCGCTTTTCTGCGAAGATAAAATAAAGGTAAACGGCAATGTTACAGTAATTGCCGAATAATTCGGAGGTAAACAATGAAACCAATTTCACTTGAAAAAGAAATCTCTTCTGTTACTTATCCGGGCAGAGGAATTGTTATAGGCAGAAGTGCTGACGGCACAAAGGCTGTAATTGCTTACTTTATTATGGGCAGAAGCGAAAACAGCAGAAACAGAATTTTCGTTGAAACCGAGGACGGCATAAAGACACAGGCTTTTGACGAATCAAAGCTTATTGACCCGTCACTTATCATTTACTCACCTGTCAGAAAACTTGACAACAAGACTATTGTTACAAACGGTGACCAGACAGATACAATTTATGAGCTTATGAACGAGGGCGAAACTTTTGAGGAATCACTCCGTACAAGAGAGTTTGAGCCTGACGGTCCTAACTACACACCTCGTATTTCGGGTATTGTAAAGTGCAGCGGCGGTGTTATGGAATATGCTATGTCAATACTTAAGAGTGCAGACGGTATTCCTGACAGCTGTCAGAGATATACATTTATGTATTCCACACCTTTACAGGGCCTTGGCAGGTATATTCACACTTATATGGGTGACGGCACTCCACTCCCAAGTTTTGAGGGTGAGCCTACACTTGTAGAGATTGGCAACGATGACATTGATACTTTTGCTGAAAAAGTATGGAATGCTCTTGACGAGGACAACAAGGTATCACTTTTTGTTCGTTACATTGACATTGCTTCAGATACGGCAGAGTCAAGAATTATTAATAAGAATAAATAATCTGATTATGAAAGGATGAACTCCAATGAAGGAACTTGCACTTAAATACGGTTGTAACCCTAATCAGAAGCCTTCAAGAATTTATATGAACGAGGGCGAACTTCCTGTTGAGGTACTCAACGGCAAACCGGGTTACATTAATTTTCTTGATGCATTCAACTCATGGCAGCTTGTGCGTGAGCTTAAGGCGGCAACAGGCTTGCCGTCAGCTGCGTCTTTCAAGCATGTAAGCCCTGCGGGTGCTGCGGTAGCTACCGAGCTTTCGGATACATTAAAGAAAATTTATTTTGTTGACGATTTGGAGCTTTCACCAATCGCCTCTGCATATGCGGCAGCAAGAGGTGCAGACAGAATGTCATCATACGGTGACTGGGTTGCACTTTCTGATACTTGCGATGTTCAGACCGCTAAACTTTTGCAGAGAGAAGTTTCTGACGGTATTATCGCTCCGGATTATACAGAAGAGGCTCTTGAAGTGCTTAAGACAAAGCGCAGAGGCACATATAACATTGTAAAAATCGACCCGAACTATGTTCCTGTTCCGATTGAGCATAAGGATGTATTCGGTGTAACTTTTGAGCAGGGCAGAAACGAGCTTAAAATTGACGAAGCTATGCTTATGCAGAACATTGTTACAGAGAACAAAGAGCTTACGGAAGAGGCTAAGCGTGATCTTCTTATTGCTCTTATCACACTCAAATATACACAGTCAAACTCTGTTTGCTATGCAAAGGGCGGTCAGGCTATCGGTGTCGGCGCAGGTCAGCAGTCAAGAATTCACTGTACCCGTCTTGCAGGCAACAAGGCTGACATTTGGTTCTTAAGACAGCATCCGAAGGTTCTTAACCTCCCGTTTGTTGACAATATCCGCAGACCTGACAGAGATAACACTATTGATGTTTACATTTCTGACGATTATGAGGATGTACTCGCAGACGGCGTTTGGGAGCAGTTCTTTAAAACTAAGCCGGAGCCTCTTACACGAGAAGAGAAGAAAGAGTGGCTCGCAACATTCAGCGGCGTTTCACTCGGTTCAGACGCATTTTTCCCATTTGGCGACAACATTGAAAGAGCTAAGCGTTCGGGCGTACAGTATGTTGCACAGCCAGGCGGTTCAATCAGAGATGACAATGTAATTGATACCTGCAATAAGTACGGAATGACTATGTCATTTACAGGCATCAGACTTTTCCACCATTAATCTGCGGGGTGAAGATATGAATATTTTAATGATTGGTTCAGGCGGAAGAGAGCACGCACTTATCAAAAAACTTCTTGAAAGCCCAAAGTGCACAAAACTTTACTGTGCCCCCGGTAACGGCGGTATTTCAAGAGATGCCGAAACCGTAAATATCGGTGTTATGGATAAAGAGGCACTTGTCGCTTTCGCAAAAGAAAAGAATATTGACCTTGCTTTTGTAGCTCCGGATGATCCGCTTGCGGCAGGTCTTGTTGACGCTTTTCAGGCTGCCGGTATCAGAGCTTTCGGCCCTAATGCAAATGCGGCTGTAATTGAGGCATCAAAGGTATTTTCAAAGGATTTAATGAAAAAATACGGTATTCCTACCGCTAAATACGAAACCTTTGATAACGCAGAAAATGCTATTGAATATTTAAAGGCAGAGAATACTGCTCCTATCGTAGTCAAGGCTGACGGTCTTGCACTCGGTAAGGGTGTTATTATTGCACAGACTGTTGACGAGGCTGTTGATGCCGTTAAGTCTATTATGGAAGATAAGCAGTTTGGCGAATCCGGCAACAGAATTGTTATTGAAGAATTTTTGACAGGTCCGGAGGTTTCTGTACTTGCATTTACAGACGGCAAGTGCGTAAAGCCTATGGTAAGTTCAAAAGACCACAAGAGAGCTTACGATAATGATGAGGGACTTAACACAGGCGGTCTGGGTACAATCAGCCCGAATCCTTACTATACAGACGAGATTGCAAAGGAATGTATGGACACAATCTTTATTCCTACAATCAACGCTATGGTAGCGGAGGGCAGACCTTTCAAGGGTTGTCTTTATTTCGGACTTATGATTACTCCGAACGGCCCTAAGGTAATTGAGTATAACGCTCGTTTCGGTGACCCTGAGGCGCAGGTGGTTCTTCCAAGACTTAAAACAGACCTTGTCGATATTTGCGAGGCAGTTATTGACGAAAAACTTGCTGACCTCGACATTGAATGGGACAACGGTGCGGCTGCCTGCGTAGTTATGGCAAGCGGCGGCTATCCTGTTGCATATAAAAAGGGCATTGAAATGTTCGGTATGGACGAAAACGGTCAGGTAGAGGGCGCTACTGTTTATCATGCAGGTACAAAGTATGAAAACGGTAAATTCTACACCAACGGCGGTCGAGTTCTCGGTGTGACTGCAACTGCTCCTACACTTGATGAGGCACTTGCAAAAGCATATGCTGCGGTTGATAAAATCAGCTTTGAGGGTATGTACTTCCGCCACGATATTGGAAAAACTAAGTGATTATTAATGTGTATAATTCATACTGTAAACAACTTTGAGGATGCAAAAAAACTCATAGACGAAAATCCGAATTGTATAATTCTTGATGTGCGTGAGGAAGAGGAGTATGCAACGGGACATGTGAAAGACGCAGTGCTTTTTCCTGTTGATGATATTACCGCCGAATCGGCAAAAGAAGTTATACCGAGTAAGGATACTATGCTTGTGGTTTATTGCAGAACAGGCAGTCGCAGCAGAATGGCGGCAGAAGCTCTCTGCAGACTCGGCTACACAGATATTTATGATATAGGTGGACTGATTGCCTGGCCTTACGGCTTGATTATGGGACTTTAAAATTACAATTTATTGTATAAATATTCCTGATTTTAATGTTAAGAGGGAGTAATCGGTACGCATTTTTGCGTATAGTATTATCGACATACTGGTGAATTTCACCCGGTAATATTTTAAATGATGAGACTCACAGACAGCACAAAGGAAATGCTTTTAATTTAATAACTTAATTTATAATATTTAAGTTGTTGGCATTTGCAAAAGGTTGTCTGTGAGTCTTTTTGACTTTTTAATGGGGTTCTTTGTCAGAAACCAGGGTAAATTATGGTTTAGCAAATTGATTTGCCAATTAATTATAAAAGTTTGGTCGACC
>OGME01000846.1_pt1 | contig 23538 bp, 19 predicted proteins | sample 1572981 | NCBI WGS metagenome assembly OGME01 (sample SAMEA2581902, study PRJEB24529) | metagenome | biome: Human gut stool | place: China | collected 2011
TCCTGACACGGCAAACTAAGCCCAACTCTTTCATAAGCCGCTGGACAGTCTTGTGGTTCAGGAGGAAATTGCGCTTGCGAAGTTCTGCCGTGATCCGGCGATAGCCGTACCGGCCCCTGTTTTCGTGGTAAATCGTTGTGATTTCTTCCTTAACAGATGCATATTTGTCTTCTTTCTGCATCTGCTTCAAATGATAGTAGAAAGTGGCACGGGGTAGTTGAGCGATTGAGAGCAGAATACTGAGTGCGTGTTTTTGCCTTAGCTTCTGAACTACCAGCGTTTTTTGTGCTGGCGTCGCTCGTCTTCCAAAACCAAGGCTTGCAAATTTTTTAGGTAGTCATTCTCCGCACGCAGTCGCTGCACTTCGGCCAACAGATCTTCTTCTACCTCTTTTGGCAGCTTCTTTGACCGACCAGTGCTGCTGCGGCCCCGTCGCTCAACCGACAAGCCTTCCGGCCCTTCTTCCAAATAAATGCGTTCCCAGCGCTCTATAATTTTATGGTCGTTAATTCCAAATTCCTGCATTGCTGCATAGATACTCAGATGTTCCTTTTTCATGGTTTCTACAACCATTTTCTTGAATTCCGGCGTATATCGTTTGTTCGGTTTTCCTCTTGGCATAATAAATCACCCCATCTGTTAGATAGTATATCATACTGTCTAACAAATGGGGTGCAGTTCAAACACACTGCCGGGAGATTTTCTGTTTTACTCTGACGCAAACGGCCACGGCGGCATGAGGGCATGCCGCCCTACAGCCTGTGCGCCTTGCGGCGGCGAAAGCGATGCGGGCCGATGCGGGCATCGGCCCCTACGGTTACCATGCCGTTCCCTGTAGGGCGGGGTGCCCTCACCCCGCCGCCAGGCAGACATCCACCTTGCGGGGCACCCGTAGGGGTCGGCGTCCCCGACGACCCGTGCCCGCGTCCGGCCAGTAAAAACCGCCCGGGCAATGACACTCACCCCACAAACTCCATCTCGGTATACTCGGTACTGCCGCTCAAAAAGGCGTCGGCGGGGATGGTGGCGTAATTGGCAGCATAATTATGCGCGGGGTCGCCCCCGAGGGTCAGCACAACGCGGCCGTCGTCCAAAAGATATTCCATAATAAGGGCCACGTCAACGCCCGCGGGGGCGGCGTTGTGTCCGATTTCATTGCCCTGTAAGTCGTAGAACGTGTAAGTGCGGGGAGTGTCGTCGTTCGGAACCATAAACCACCGCAGCGCTTCGTTTTGGTGCATCGGGCGAATAAACTTTTGCGCCGTCATAATGCCCAAATCTTCCTGCGTGCCGTCACTGTGGATGCAAAGGACGGAGGAACCGGTCCAGTAAGACGGTGTCATGTGGTCGGCGATAAAATAGAAATCGCTTCCGTTTTTGCCCGCGTAGGTATAGGTGATATAGCCGTCCCCCTCGGGTGTGCCGTCGCAGGGATACTCAAAAATCTTTTGGATAGGCCGCCCCGTGGCAGGGTCCGTCAGGTCGAACTCATAGGTGGAATTTTGCAGGATGGCACTGAGCATTTCGGAATCGGACGGGAGTGGGATAGGATAGTCCGAAACGATGCGGCTTGTGACAATGCCGCCGTCGGCCACGCCGAGTACATCGTAGGTTTCGATGGGAATGTCCCATTTCTCGCTTGCCCCGGTTTTCAGGTCAAGGCGCATCCCACAGGTGGGAGAGGTCGGCGCTTGGCTGTAAGACATACAGTAGACATAGCGGTCATCGTACAGCTTGGTACCCCATGTGTTGGGGCCAAGCGGAATTTCCCAAACCTCGCCGCCATCCAACGGCACGGCAAGCAGCTTGGTGTCGCTGTCATCGCGGTACATGACGACGTACAGCGTGTTGTTTGCCAGAAATTGGCATAACGGACTATACGTGTTATCGTTGTATTGGTAGAGCGCGGTTGTCTGTCTGGCGTCAGGGTCTGTTTTGTAAATGACGGTTCCAGTAAAGTTGCCCTCATCGTCAAGGGCGGGACGGGTCTGACAAATCACATTGCCGAATCTGTTCTGCCCAGTTTCGGCAAGGGCGTGCAGCTCCCCCACCGGTTCAGGTGCCGCCGTCGGTTCCGGTGTGGCGGCGGCAGTCTCCGCCGCCGCGGCTGCGGTTGCGGAATCCGCCGCCGACGCACAGGCGGACAGCGCCAGCGCCGCGGTGAGGATGAAGGGAATGAGCTTTTTCGTTTTCATGGGTACACGTCCTTTCCGGTGGTTGAAAAACTCTGCGGCAGCGGGCACGGCCCACCATGCCGTTCCCTGTAGGGCGGGCCCGTTCACTCCGCAAACGTCATCTCGCGGTATGCCGACCCGCCGTTCAGAAATTCGTCGGCGTCCATCACGGCGTAGCGGGCCGCGCTGTCGTGCTCCCAGTCGTAGCCGACGACCATCAGCAGGCGTCCGTCGTCCAGCATACAAAGCGGGAAGAAGGCCTCCAGCCCGGCGGGCCGCTCGTTGCGGCCAATCTCATGGCCTTGCGTGTCGTAAATCAGATAGATGCCGTCGGTGCCGCGGGTCAGGAGCCAGCGCACCTCATCGCCCTGCAAAACCGCACAGTAATCCAGGTGATCCGGCGTTTTGGTAATGCCAAGGTCGGTCCGGGTGCCGTCCGTGCCGATGCGCAGCACGGACTGGGAAACAAAAGCGTACTCATCGTCGCACTGGTCTGCGCGGAAATAGAAGTCGCTGCCGCACTTGCCAAGGTAGGTGTAGACCGTAAGGTTCCCCGGCTGCGGTATGTCATAGGGGAGGGTAAAGCAGGTCTGCCGCACCGCGCCCGTCGCGGGGTCGGCCAGGATGTATTCCAGCGTGGTGTTCTGCAAAAGCGCCTGGGACATCTCGTCGTCGTCCGGGTAGGGCACCGGATAATCCGAGACAACGCGGCAGAGCAGCAGCGCGTCCCCGACGACATCGGGAATGTACATTGTCTCCACCGGGATATTCCACGGCGCGGTCTCCCCGTTTTCCAAGTTAAACCGCATACCGTCGGTACGGCAGAACGGCGCGGCGCTGACGCTCCGGCAGTAGAGGTAGTGACCTGCGTAAAAAACAGGCATCCAGTCGTCGTAGGAGAACGGCAGCACGCGCGCCTCACCGCCCGTCGTCGGCAGGGCCAGCATACCGCCGTCGTAGCAGATGAAATACAGCGTGTCGTCTATGATCAGCGGCGCGGACGCAAGCTGGGAGTCCGTGCGGTACATCTCATAGGTCTGCCCGGTGGTAAGGTCGGTTTTGTAGACGGTGCTGTGATCAAAGCTGCCGAGACTGTCCTCGCTGCTTGAAAAATGGGTGACCGCCGCGTAGACGCAGTTGCCGCTGACTGCGCAGGCGCTATAGGCCGAGAGGGGGTGCGGCTCACCCGGCAGCGCCGCTTCTGTGCTGTCCTCCGCCGCGGCGCTCTCCGCCGTACTCTCCGCCGGTGCGGCCTCCGAAGCCGCCGCGGTATCGCCCGCAGACGCGCATCCGGCCAGCGCCAGCATGGCTGCCGCCAATAATAAAGCTACTTTTTTCATCCTCAAAGCTCCTTTCTGTGCCTGGTTTGCCCCTATCCTACACCCCGGATGTTGCAAAGTTGTCACACGGAGCGGGTGTTTTGGAGATTTTTGCAATTTTTTTGCGGGAAGTGGGTGCGGGGCGTCGGGGACGCCGCCCCCTACAGGCTGGCAGTAAAGTGGATGCCTGCCCGCGGCGGGATGGGGGCATCCCGCCCTACGAATGACATAAAGTGAGTGCGTAGGGCGGCATGCCCTCATGCCGCCGCGGTATCGCCGCCTGCAAAAAAGGGAAGAGCACCACACCCGGCGCTCTCCCCTTGCTTATGTTTAAAATTCTTTTGGTTCTTTTCTTCTAAGAAAAGAACACCCGCGTCCCCGAAAAATCAGAACTCGTGCTTCTCCATCAGCTTGCGGCCCATCAGGACGCCCATGACGGAGGCCATCATCAGGCCACGGGTCCAGCCGGAGGAATCGCCTAGGCAGTGCAGACCGGCGATGTTCGTCTCCAGATCGGTGTCCATCTTGACCTTGTTGGAGTAGAACTTCAGCTCAGGGCTGTACAGCAGCGTTTCGGGGCTGGCAAAGCCGGGCACGACCTCGTCCATCATCTTGATGAACTCGATGATGTTGACCATGGCGCGGTAGGGCATGGCGGCGGTGATGTCACCGGCCACGGCGTCCTTCAGCGTCGGGCGGACGTTCGTGCGGGCCAGCTCGTTGGCCCAAGTGCGCTTGCCGTCCAGAATATCGCCGTAGCGCTGCACCAGAATGTGGCCCGCGCCCAGCATGTTCGTCAGCTCACCGACCTTTTGCGCGTAGGCGATGGGCTGGTTGAACGGCTCGGTGAAGTTGTGGCTGACCAGAATGGCCAGGTTCGTGTTGTTGCTCTTTTTCTCCTTGAAGCTGTGGCCGTTGACGACGGCCAGATCGTTGTCGTAGTTCTCCTGCGCAACGAAGCCGCCGGGGTTCTGGCAGAAGGTGCGCACCTTGTTGCGCCACGGGGCCGGGTAGCCGATCAGCTTGCCCTCATACAGGACCTTGTTGATCTTCTCCATGATCTCGTTGCGGCACTCAACACGGACGCCGATGTCAACGGTGCCGGGCTTGTGGGCAATGTTGTGCTCGGCGCAGATCTTTTCCAGCCAGTCCGCACCGCGGCGGCCCGTGGCAATAACGACCTGCTTGGCGTAGACGTCGCGGACGCCGTCCTTCTCGCGCAGGCGGACGCCCTTGCAGACGGAATCCTCGAGGATGATGTTCTCGCACTCGGTACTGAACAGCATCTCAACACCGGCGTCGGCCAGATAGTTCTGGATGTTCAGGTAGAGCTGCTGGGCCTTCTCGGTGCCCAGATGGCGGATGGGGCAGTCAACGAGCTGCAGACCTGCCTGAATGGCGCGCTTGCGGATGTCCTTGATGTCGGGACCCTCGTAGATGCCCTCGACCTTCGGGTCGGCGCCAAACTCGAGGTAAATTTTATCGGTGTAGTCAATAAGCTCCTGCGCGAAATCCTCGCCGATCAGGTCGGGAAGCTCGCCGCCGACCTGATAGGACAGGGACAGCTTGCCGTCCGAGAATGCGCCCGCGCCGGAAAAGCCGGTGGTGATGGCACAGGTCGGCTTGCAGTTTACGCAGACGCCGGTTTTATCCTTGGGGCAGTGGCGCTTTTCCACAGGCTTGCCCTTTTCGACGAGCAAAATTTTGTGGGGGGTGCTGCTCTTGCGCAGCAGCTCCAGCGCGGTGAAAATGCCGGCAGGGCCGGCGCCTACGATGATAAGGTCATACATGGATAGGGGCTCTCTCCTTTAAAAATAACTCGCGATCCTTCGCGCGGGAAACAAAATAAGGTGCGGCGGCCAGAGGACTGGCCGCCCTGCGTGGACAATACGGCACACTCCTTGGCCCCCTCTGCGAGGGGGCTCCGCCCGCTGGCGGTGGGGGAGAGAACTCTGCCATTGCTCGAAAAATTTCGGGTTATGGCAAGGCTCAACCCCTCCGGCCCTGCGGGGCCACCTCCCCTGCTAGGGGAGGCAAGGATCACTCCTCCGACACATCCTTGCTCTCGGCGTCGTACACCACAGGGCCGTCGCTGCCGACATCACGCTCGGCGGCTTCGGCCTCGTCCAAGGCGTCGCCGATGGCACCCAAGGCCGCATTGGCGGCGGCAGAGGCCATGCGGTCCAGTGTGCGCAGCTCCATGGCGGCGTAGAGAATGCAGCCTAAATTCAGCGCACCTTCGGCGATCAGCAGGATGCCGCAGAGCATGACGGCGCTGACCGCCGCATCAAACGGGTGCAGCACCAGCAGTACGCCCAGGGCAACGGATACGATGCTGAACAGCAGCAGCAACCACCATTTCTGCCCCTTGCGCTTGGCAAGGTCAATGGCGGTACCGATGCGGCTCAGGCCGTCAACGACGATGAAGATGCCGAACACAACGGGCAGAAAGCTGGTCACTACCTGCGGTTTTGCCAGCGTGAAGATGCCCAGCCCCGCCGTGATGACGCCGCCCACCAGCATGAACGGCGCGGTAAAGCCGGTGCCGCGGATGCGGGCATACTGGATCAGGCAGACAATGCCGGTGACAAGCACCACAACACCAAAAATGTTGCAGATCCAGAGCAGACTGGTCTCGGGCATGATGAGCAGCAGCATACCGATGACGATATACGCGACGCTCAACAGCAGCATTCCGTTTTTGACATAGCGCAGCATAGTGAAAGGCTCCTTTTTACTTGTCGGCTTCCTGCATAGCTCTGGCAGCGGCCACGATCAGGTCGGCGCAGGCCTCGCGGCCCAGGGTCGCATTCAGGCACAGATCGTAGTTCTTGGCCTCGCCCCAGCGGTTCTCGGTGTAATAGTTGTAGTAGCTTGCGCGGGCGCGGTCATGCTTGGCCAGCTGGGTCTCCCACAGGCGGTCCGGCATGTCCTTGGCGTCGGGGCGGCTCTTGGCAAACTGGATGCGGGTCTCCAGCGGCGCGTAGACGAAGGTGCGCAGCACGTTGGGGCGCTCACGCAGGACGTAGTCACCGCAGCGGCCCAGAATGACGCAGGGGCCCTCGGCGGCCAGCTCCTTGATGACGTTGCTCTGCAAAATGTAGACCTGGTCAGCCAGGGGCATCGTGTTGCCCATCATGTACAGGCTGTAGATCAGGCTGCCGCTGCGCTGGTTCTCGCTGGCGGCAATGGCCTCCTCGGTCAGACCGCTCTTTTTGGCGGCAAGGGTGATCAGCTCCTTGTTATATAAGGGAATACCCAGCTTGTCGGCAACGGCCTGTGCGATCTCGCTGCCGCCGGATGCGTACTCACGCGCCATAGTGATGACCATAGGTTCCTTCATACTGATACACCTCACAATATTTTATGTAGTATGCGCAAAAAGACATACTATTCTACATATATTATAACCTGATTTTGTGGAAAACGCAAGAAAAAATTGCGGGAAAGGCGCAGTGTGGGCGGGGCTTTCGCGCCTTGCCGCCAGCGTTCGTCCCCACAAAAACTGCCCGCGGCAGAACACCGCGGGCAGGGAAAACAGAATGTCAAATTTTATTCGGTCACTTCGCCGGAAATCTCCTTGATCGCGGACACGGTTGCGGCGAGATTCTGCATGTCGCTGGGCACGATCAGCTTGGTGGCCTTGCCGTCAGCGACCTTCTCCATGGCCTCCATGCTGCGCAGGGCCAGATAGTTGTGGTTGGGGTTCGCCTCGTTGATCATGCGGATGGCATCGGCCTGTGCCTTCTGGACGGTCAGCAGGGCTTCGGCTTCGCCCTCGGCCTCGCGGATGCGCTGTTGCTTCACGGCCTCGGCGCGCAGGATGGCGGACTCCTTTTCGCCCTCGGCGCGGGTGATGGCAGCCTGCTTTTCGCCCTCGGCCAGCAGGATAGAGGCGCGCTTCTCGCGGTCCGCCTTCATCTGTTTTTCCATGGCCTGGCGGATCTCCACCGGCGGCTCGATGTTTTTCAGCTCGACGCGGTTGACCTTGATGCCCCAGCGGTCCGTGGCCTCGTCAAGGCTGGCGGTGATCTTCGTGTTGATGAGGTCGCGGCTCGTCAGGGTCTCGTCCAGCGTCATCGAGCCGATGATGTCACGCAGCGTCGTGGCGGACAGGTTCTCGATGGCCTGGATCGGGCGGTTCACGCCGTAGGCGTACATCTTGGCGTCAAACACCTGAAAGAAAACGACGGTGTCGATCATCATCGTGACGTTGTCGCGGGTGATGACGGGCTGCGGCGGGAAGTCGGCGGCCTCCTCCTTCAGCGAGACCTTGCGGGAGATGCGCTCGACAAACGGCGTACGGATGTGCAGGCCCGCGCCCCAGGTATCCTTGTAGACGCCGAGCCACTCGGTGACATAGGCGTTGGACTGCGGTACAATAACGATGCAGCGCACCAAAACTACCAGAATAATGATGAGCAGGATGGCAAAGACTAACAGCATTTGGGGGTCCTCCTTTTTCCTTTGTGATTTAAACCGCAGCCGCGTCAGCGGTCACGGGAGCGACAATAAGGATCGCACCGTCCACGGCCACGACCTTGCAGCGGGTGCCCTGCGGGAGTGTGACCTCGGCGCGGGCCTGCCAGTCCAGGCCGTCCACGCGGACCCGGCCCGGAAGGCCGGGCTCAATGTCCACAAGCACAACGCCCTGCTTGCCGATGGTCAGCGGCGAGCCGTTCGTGACAGGGGCACGGTGCGCGCCGCGCCGACTGATGAGCCGGGGCAGCATCAGGCCGAGCGTAATGGCCGATACAACGGCAAAAACAAGCATCTGCCAGCCAAAGCCGACATCAAAAAAGCTGACCAGCATGGCCGCGGCAGCGCCCACCGCAAACCAGACCGAGACAAGCGCCGTTGTGGCGGCCTCGACCATGATGAACGCCACGACGGCAACCAGCCATAAAATCGTATCAAACCACATGGAAATCTCCTTTCAGGGACAGAAAGCGGCTTTGTGACCACTGTAACATTATGACGGTATTCTGTCAAGATTGCCGAAGAAATTTTACAAAACTGCAGGAAAAGTGCAAAGGATTGCAGCCCGTTTTCAGGCGGCTTTGCAGGGAGGGATCTTGCCCCCTCCGCGGGGCGTCGGGGACGCCGCCCCCCTACAGCAACGACGAGGATTTTCACGAAAAGCATCGGTTTTCCGTAAATTATTGTAATTTCCAATCGTACGGCTCTTTACCTTTTGAAAAAGTGTGGTATAACAGAAGCAAGTAAGATGAACAAAGTATGCGCTGTAAACAGTGTACCACAAAACAGGAGGAGCGACAATGAAAAATTGTTTTGACCGCACACCCCACACGATGAAGGACTGGCTGCTGCTGGCGGCGGGCGTCGCGGCGGTGTTTGCCGCGGCAGACTGGCTGCCGGGCGTGCTGCGCGGGGCCGGGGCGTTTCTCGGGCTGCTGGCACCGTTTGGCTGGGGGCTGCTGCTGGCCTATGTACTGGACATACCCACGCGCTTTTTTGCGCAAAAGCTCTTTGGCGGCAGGCGCGGCGGGGCGATGGCCGTCAGCTATGCGCTGTTTTTCGGTGCGCTGGCGCTGCTGGCGGCGCTCATCGTCCCGCAGCTCGTGCAGAGCGTGACGACCTTTGCCGGGCGGCTCGGCGCGTATGAGGAGACCATCCGCGGCCTGCTGGTCTGGGTGCAAAATACGTTCGGCATCGATACGGCCACGGCGGAACAGCTTGTGCAGATGGTGGGCACGGCACTGCAAAATTGGTTCGGCGGTTTGTCCCGCAGTGCGGCGCGTGCGGCGGCAGATTTCGTCTCCGGCGCGGCGGGGGCTGCGGGCAACGCCGTGGTGGCACTGGCCGCCAGCATCTACCTGCTCTCCGGCAAGGAGGCGCTGCTCCGCGCGGCCCGGGCGTGTCTGCACGCGGCGCTGCCGCCGCGTGCCGCGGGCAGTGTGCTGGAAATCTGCCGTCTTGCCAACAAAATTTTCAGCGGCTACATCGGCGGGCAGCTGGTGGACGCCCTGCTCGTGGGCGGGGAAACATTTGCGCTGATGTCGATCTTCGGGCTGGAATACGCGCCGCTGCTGGCCGTGCTGGTCGGCGTGACAAACATTGTCCCGGTGCTGGGGCCGTTCCTCGGTGCGGTGCCGGGGCTCATCATCCTGCTGCTGGAATTGCCCTGGAAGGCGGCAGAATTTGCCATCATTATTTTTGTGGTCCAGCAGGTGGACGGCAACTTTATTGCGCCGCGCATTCTGGGTGGGGCCACCGGCCTGCCGGGGCTGGGCGTGCTGTTGGCCATCGTGGTGGGCGGGGCGTGGTTCGGCATCCCGGGCATGGTGCTGGGTGTGCCGACGCTGGCCGTGCTGGCGGCGCTGCTCAAACAGGCTGTCGGGGCAGGGCTGACGGCCCGCGGCCTGGATGAAAACGGTGAGCCGCGCCGGAATTTACCAGGCGGGCTGCAAGAAAATTAACAAGTTATTCCTTGCAATACAGGCGTGCATAGCGTACAATACTCTTGTAAAATGATGTAAAAGGAGCGGAGCATTTGAAAGAGGAACATATCTGGACCAAAAAGCCGGAGACGATGCTGGACTGGTTCTGCGTGGTCGGGGCCTGTATTGCGCTGTATCTGGCTTTGAACAATCTGGGGTACTTTCTGGGGAAAATCGGTGTGTTTATCGGCATCGTGTCGCCGTTTGCGGGCGGCATAGTCATTGCCTATGTGCTTGACCCGATGGTCAAGTTCTTCTACACAAAGCTGTTTAAAGAGAAGAAAAAGACGCGCGGATTCGCGATTCTTCTGGCGTATCTGGTGGCAATTCTGCTGCTTGTGCTGCTGGCATGGCTGGTCATCCCGCAGATCGTGGACAGCATCGCCATGCTGTTTACGAACTTCCCAAGCTACATACAGAGCGTACAGGATATGCTGGGCATGGTTCAGGAGCGCTTCGGCGTTGACCTGTCGTCGGCCACAAAAGTGCTGGACGATTCCGAGGCGATGGTCAAGGAAATCTACAACATGGCCAGCGCCGCCATGCCGCAGATCGTGGCCAGCATCGGCAGCGTGGCATCGAACTTTGTGGCGATTTTCACCTCGATTGCGGCCAGCATCTATATGCTGGCGGACAAGGAGCATCTGCTCCATCAGCTGCGCACGCTGGCGCATGCCTTCCTGCCGGAAAAGGCTGCGGAAAACACGCTGCGCATCTGCCATTATGCCAACGTGAATTTCACGGGCTTCTTTGTGGGCAAGATCATTGACTCGGCCATCATCGGCGTTATCACGTTTGTGGCAATGGCGATCCTGCGGCTCGATTTTGCACTGCTCATCAGTGTGTTTATCGGCATCACGAATATTATCCCGGTATTTGGCCCCTTCATCGGCGCGATCCCCAGCATCTTCATTCTGCTGTTGGTTGACCCGATCCAGGCGGTCATCTTCGGCGTGCTGATTCTGGTCATCCAGCAGGTGGACGGCAACTTCATCGGCCCGAAGATCCTGGGCTCGTCCATCGGCATCTCTGCCTTGTGGATCCTGTTTTCCATCGTGGTCGGCGGCGACCTGTTCGGTCTTGTGGGCATGGTCGTCGGCGTGCCGCTCTTTGCGACCTTCTACGGCCTGGCGCAGGAATTTGTGCACTATATGCTGGACAAGCGCGGGCTGGACAGCGAGGGTAACCACGTTGGTGAAGTGGCGGAGGATGAGGAGAACGTGTTTGAGTGATGCAAGGGGGGAACGGGCGGTGTAATGCACGCCCGGCAAGGCCCCTCTGTCCTTTCTTTATAAAGAAAGGACCAAAGAAATTTCAGCGTCTTACCCCAAAAGCAAAGCACCTGTTTACTGCTTTTTACCGCAGTAAACAGGTGCTTATTTTTTATGGCTTTGTCTGTGGCTGATTCTGTGCGCCCGGCAGCAGGGTCACCACATCCCGCAGCAGTACCAGCGGGCTTTCGCCCTTCTGCACGCGCAGGCTGAAATAGGGTCGGCCCAGTGCATTGTACAGCACCCGATGCGGGAACTTTTCCATGACCTCGCCCAGCTGCTTTGGCCCGACGATGTCACTATACAAAATCAGCTGGTTGCCGCGCTGGACGATCTCCGCAATGCCGACGCGGGCTGCGGTCACGCGCACGAGGGAGACGTCCACCAGCCCCTGCACGCTCTTGGGCGGGCTGCCGTAGCGGTCGATCAGCTCGTCGAGCACGTCCTCGGCGTCGCTCGTCGTCTCGATGGCCGCAATGCGCTTGTATGCCTCGATGCGCCCGGCAGCGTCCGGGATATATTCCTCCGGCAGGAATGCGTCCACGGTGATGTCCACCAGGCAGTCGCTCTTGTCGGGGGCGGGGGCCTCGCCGCGGGCCGCGGCAATGGCCTGACCCAGCATCTTCACGTACAAATCGTAGCCGACGGCCTCCATGTGGCCGTGCTGGCTGTGGCCCAAAAGACTGCCCGCACCGCGGATCTGCAAGTCGCGCATCGCAATGCGGAAGCCCGACCCGAACGACGTGAACTCCCGGATGGCCGAAAGCCGCTTGGCCGCGATCTCGGTCAGCACCTTATCGCGTGTGAAGGTGAAATACGCATACGCCTTGCGGGAGCTGCGTCCCACGCGCCCGCGGATCTGATACAGCTGGCTCAATCCCATGCGGTCCGCATTTTCAATAATCAGCGTGTTGCAGTTGCGCACGTCCACGCCGGTCTCAATTAAGGTGGTGCAGACAAGGATGTCGATCTCGTTGTCCAACAATTGCTGCCACACCGACGAAATCTGTTCCTCGGTCATCTTGCCGTGGGCAATGCCGATACGCGCCCCGGGCACGAGCTTGCCCACCCGCGCGGCGCATTCCTCAATGTTGTCCACGCGGTTGTGCAGGTAGTATACCTGCCCGCCGCGGGCCAGCTCCTTGCGGATGGCCTCGGACACGATGCCCTCGTCGTACTCGAGCACATAGGTTTCAATCGGCTGGCGCTCAAACGGCGGCTGCTCAATTGTGCTCATATCGCGGATGCCCGACAGCGCCATGTTCAGCGTGCGGGGGATCGGCGTGGCCGACAGCGTCAGCATATCGACGCCGATGAAGCTCTCTTTGAGCTTTTCTTTGTGCTTGACGCCGAACCGCTGCTCCTCGTCGATGATGACAAGGCCCAGGTCCTTGAATTTCACATCGCCGGACAGCAGCCGGTGCGTGCCGACTACAATGTCCACGGTGCCGTCCTTCAGCCCGCGCAGCGTCTCCTTCTGCTCCTTGGCGGTGCGGTAGCGGGACAAAAGCCCGATGCGGATGGGGAAGGACTCCATGCGGGTCAGCGCGGTGTTGAAGTGCTGCCACGCCAGAATCGTCGTGGGGGCCAGGATCGCGCACTGCTTGCCGCCCATCACGCATTTGAACGCGGCGCGCAGTGCGACCTCGGTCTTGCCGACGCCGACGTCACCGCAGAGCAGCCGGTCCATCGGCCACGGCTCCTCCATATCGTGCTTGATGTCCGCCGCGCAGGTCAGCTGGTCTGGCGTTTCCTCGTAGGCAAAGCGCTGTTCAAAATCACCCTGCCAGGTGTCGTCGGCGGGGAAGGCGTAGCCGTGCGCCTGCTTGCGGCGGGCGTACAGCTCGATCAGCTCCTTCGCCATCTGCTCCGTCGCAGCCTTGACCTTCTTGCGGGTCTTGGCCCAATCGCTGCCGCCCAGGCGGCTCAGCTTCACGTTGTCGCTGTCGCCCGGCGCAGTGTAGCGGGACAAAAGGTCCAGCTGGGTGACGGGCACGTACAGCACGTCCTTTTTGTCGTATTCGATGCGCAGATAGTCCTTTGTGACGCCCTGCACGGCCATCCGCTGGATGCCCGCGTACCGCCCGATGCCGTGGTTTTGGTGGACGACCAGATCACCCACCGAGATTTCGCTCAGGCTGTTCAGCGCGTCCTTATTGCGCTTTTTCTTCTTCTGTGCGCCGCTCACGCCGAAGGCGCGGGCCGTAAACACGGCGTATTTCGCAAACGGCAGGCTGCACCCGGCGGAAAGCTGCCCCGGCAGGATCTGCACCAACCCGGCGCTCGGCTCCGCCGCCGCGTCCGTCGTGACGTTCAGCCCTTTGGTGCGCAGGTCGGCGGCCAGACCTGCCGCCGCACGGGGCGTGCCGGCCATGACCGTGACCGCCGTGCCGCCGCTGCAAAGCGGTTGGATGTCCTCCAGCAGCGCCGCGACCTCGCCGCCCCAGGCGGGCAGCGTGTGGGCGGGTGCGTTGACGATGGTTTTCAGCGGCACATCGGGCATGCTGCGGGCAAAGTTCTCGGCGCAGAGCGTGCGGTGTGCGGCGCACTGCGCCCAGAGCCAGCCGCTCTCGGCGTAGAGCTTATCCAGCCCTGCCGCCAGCACGCCGTCCTCCAGCAGGGCGGAAAGCTCCTCGCCCCGGCGGAATGCGGTGGCGCGCTCGGCCTCCCGCAGGGAGGCCGGCTCCTCCAGGATCAGCAGCGGATCGTCAAAGTAGTCTAAAATCGTCGCAGGCTCGGGATAGCGCAGCGTGAGATATTTGTCCATGTTGACGGGCATCGCGCCGCCGTCCAGCTGTGCCAGGTCCGCAGCGGTGCAGGTCTCTAAGGCGGTGCGCCGCCTGCCGCGGGCCATTTTGATATAGGAGCGGATCTTCTCCGCTGCGTCGGCGGGCTGACCGAACAGTATCTCCCGCGCGGGGGAGACGTAGATTTTTTCAATCGGCTCGTCGCGGCGCTGGGTCGCCAGATCGAAGGTGTGCATCGTGTCGATCTCGTCGCCCCAAAACTCCATGCGGGCGGGCTGCTTCATGTCGGGCGCGTAGATGTCCGCAATGTCGCCGCGGATCGAAAACTGACCCGGGCCGTCCACCTGGTCGCGCCGCGTATAGCCTGCGCCGTACAAAAGCGCGGTCAGCTCGGCGCGGGGCAGTGTGTCGCCGGGGCGCAGGCTGCGGGTGTTCGCGCAGAAATCCGCCCGCGGCGTCGTGTATTGGGTCAGGCCCTCGTCGGGCACGCAGACGGCCTGCAGCCGCCCGCCGACGAGGTCGCCCAGCACGGCCAGACGGCGGTATTCGTACTCGCGGCCCGTGCCCTCGATGGGGCGCAGCACATAGTCGCGGGCAGGGAACACTGCCGCCGCCACGCCCAGCGCGTTCAGGTCGCCCGCAAACCGGGTCGCCTCGGCCTCGCCGGGCGTCACGATGCAGAGCGGTTTGTCGAGGGCCTTCGCCAGCGCGGCATAGACCATCGCCCGGCCCGACCCCGGTATGCCAAATAAGGCGCAAGCCCCCGGACCCCCGAGCGCCTGCGCCAGTCTTGCGTATTCGTCTGTTTTGGTGAAAAGTGCGTTGAACATAAAAGAACCCATTGTATAAAGCAAACGTAGGGCGGGGTGACCTCACCCCGCCGCGGCGGCCTGCGGTCAGGCCGCCCTACGTCTGACCGAAAATTGGCTTCTTGCTTATCAGCCGTTCAAGAACTCCGTCTTGAGCCAGCCGTAGGTGCCGTTGTAGTTCACAACGACCCAGCTGCCGTCCTCATTGGTGCCCAGCGCGGTCACGCCGGTGGAGGCGGGCACCTGACCGATCTTGTCATAGTCGGTGCCGGGGCCGCCGCGCATGTTCAGGTTGTTGCCTTCGGTCACGGTGTAGGTCGGCTGCTCACCCTCATTATAATAGGTGGTGGGCTGCACGCTCAGGCCCTCGTACTCGGGCACGGGCGTGGGCTCCGGCGTAGGCTCGGGGGTGGCCTCGGGCTCGGCGGGCGCCTCCTCGGCAGGGGTGCTCTCTGCGGTAAAGTTGTCGGCGGTGGGATCGTCAACGCCCTCCACGGGGGCACTGCTGCTGATGGTATCGCCGGAGGCGGGCTGGCTGCCGCCGGTTTTGCCGTCAAGGGTGCCGCTCAGCAGCAGGACACTGAAAATGATGCAGGCGACGAGCGCTACAGCGCAGAGCACCAGACGGGTCATTGCTTTTTTACGGATTTCACTCATGATTCACGTCCCCTTAGTGGTTGAACTTGTTCTGGGCGTACTGCAGATTGTCGTCCATCAGCAGCTTGCAGGCTTCCTCAATGTCCGGGTAGCGGTCCGTCATGGCCTTGCGGTCTGCGGCAGGCAGCTTGCCCAGCACCCAGGCGGCCAGGTCGTACTGCGGGTTCGGTTTGGCGCCGATGCCGATGCGGATACGGCTGAAATGGTCGGTGCCCAGGCTGGCAATGATGCTTTTCAGCCCGTTGTGCCCGCCGGCAGAGCCGTGGGGCCGGATGCGCAGATGTCCCGGCTCCTGGGTGATGTCATCGCACAGCACAATGATGTGGTCTGCCGGGATCTTGTAAAAGTTGGCGGCGGGGGCAATGCTCTGGCCGCTCAGGTTCATGTAGGTCAGCGGCTTGAGCAGCACGACCTTGTGGCCGTTCACCTGTGCCGTGCCGTACAGGCCCTGCCATTTGGCTTTGGCAATGTCGCACTGCCACTGCGCGGCCAGATAGTCCAGCGCCTCAAAACCGGCGTTGTGGCGGGTGCCGTCATATTTCGGTTCGGGGTTGCCCAGTCCGGCAATCAGCCAGTCCGCCCCGGAGGTCATTTCGAACATAGATATATCCTTTGAAAAATCGTGAAGTACCGTAGGGGCCGGGCATACCCGGCCCGGCAGCGTAAGATAAGCGGCTGCTTATGGGAAGGCCGCGGGGCGTCGAGGACGCCGCCCCCTACAACGCTTTACTTCCCTTTCTTCTCCGCTTCCAGCTTCTGCTTCTTAGCGATATACTTCTCCAGCTTGCGCTCGCCCCAGCCGTCGATCTCGGCCTGCTTGGCGCGCTCGATGCCCAGCGCACCGGCGGGCACATCATGGCCGATGGTGGAGCCGGCAGCCGTGAACGCATGGTCGCCGATGGTGACGGGTGCGACCAGGTTCGTGTTGCAGCCGATGAACGCATAGTCGCCGATGGTCGTGTGGAACTTGCCCTCGCCGTCGTAGTTGCAGGTGACGGTGCCGCAGCCGAAGTTGCAGTACTTGCCCACCGTGGCATCACCGATGTAGGTCAGATGGCTGACTGTGTTGCCCTCGGCAAAGTCGGCATTCTTCGTTTCGACATAAGCGCCCAGATGGCAGCCCTCGGCGGTTTTGGTGCCGACGCGCACATGGGTGAAGGGGCCGATCTTGTTGTTGGGGCCGATGTGGCTCCCATAGCACTGGCTGGCATTGATCGTGGACCCGGCGTCAACGACGGTATCCTCCAGCAGGGTGTTGGGGCCGATGACGCAGTCCGGGCCGATGACCGTCTGGCCGCGCAGGATGCAGCCCGGCAGGATGGTCGCACCGGGGGCAATGATGACCTCCGGCTCAATGCAGACGTTATCACTGATAAAATTCACGCCGTTATCCAGATGGCGCTCAAACGTGGCGGCATAGCGCTGCTGTGCCAGCTCGAAATTCTCTCTTGCGGTAGACATATAGCGGTTCTTCCTTTATACACTCATTTCGTGCCCGCGGCGCACGGGGGCTGCCGACGGACCTTATACCTATGGCAATACCGCATAATTCCAAGTGCCGATACGCCGAAGCGGTGCTTACGCCGTAAGGCGGGAATTATGCGGTGCTGCCCTATATATTGTATAACATGCGGCGCATTTTAGCAAGCCGAAAAACGCCGTTCGCCGCAAAAATTTACCGCGGCACTCAAAAAGAAAAAAGTGACAGCTCAAAAAATATTTCGAACTTCCCACCCATTATAAAATACACGATTTTTGTGCAAATTGCAATACCTGAACCAAAAAAGTTTGGCTACTTTTCAGCGAAACTATTGAGCATTTTTTTAACAATCTACTGGAAATCTGTCTTTTGGTCTGTTATAATGGACTATGCAAACATGATTTATGTGATGCAAACACGTCACCAATTTGGGAGGTAACTATGAGCAAGAAATTCTTGTATCTGTTCAAAGAGGGCCATGACGCCTTCGGCGGCGACCAGACCACCATGAAGAACACTCTGGGTGGTAAGGGTGCCGGCCTGGCCGAGATGACCCACGCCGGCATGCCGGTTCCGCAAGGCTTCACCATCACCACCGAGGCCTGCACCCAGTACTATGCTGACAACCGTGAGATCAACGATGAGATCAAGGCAGACATCTTCAAATACATGGGCATCCTCGAGGAGCAGACCGGTAAGACCTTCGGCTCCATCGAGAACCCCCTGCTGGTTTCCGTCCGTTCCGGCGCACGTCAGTCCATGCCCGGCATGATGGACACCATCCTGAACCTCGGCCTGAACGATCAGGCTGTTGAGGGTCTGGCCAAAAAGACCAACAACCCCCGTTTTGCCTACGACTGCTACCGCCGCTTCATCCAGATGTACTCTGACGTCGTCATGGAGCTGGGCAAGAGCTTCTTCGAGGAGCGCATCGACGCTATGAAGGAGCGCAAGGGCGTCAAGCAGGACGTTGAGCTGGACGCCAACGACCTGAAGGAGCTCGTCAAGGAGTTCAAGCAGATCTACCTTGAGAAGCAGGGCGAGGAGTTCCCGCAGGATCCCAAGGAGCAGCTGATCGGTGCCGTCAAGGCCGTTTTCCGTTCCTGGGATAACCCCCGCGCCAACGTGTATCGTAAGATGAACGAGATCCCCTACGAGTGGGGCACTGCCGTCAACGTGCAGCAGATGGCCTTCGGTAACTCCGGTATGCGTTCCGGCACCGGCGTTGCCTTCACCCGTAACCCCGCCACCGGCGAGAAGAAGCTGATGGGCGAGTACCTGATCAACGCTCAGGGCGAGGACGTCGTCGCCGGTATCCGTACTCCTTCTCCCATCAGCAAGCTGCATGAGGAGATGCCCGAGGTCTACGATCAGTTCGTTGAGATCGCTACCCGCCTCGAGAACTACTACAAGGATATGCAGGACATGGAGTTCACCATCGAGGATGGCAAGCTCTTCATGCTGCAGACCCGTAACGGCAAGCGCACCGCCCAGGCTGCTCTGCAGATCGCCTGCGACCTGGTCGACGAGGGCGTTATCGACGAAAAGACCGCTGTTCTGCGCGTCGAGCCCAAGCAGCTGGACACCCTGCTGCACCCGCAGTTTGATGCTGCCGCTCTGAAGGCCGCCGAGGCAATCGGCAAGGGCCTGGCCGCTTCTCCGGGATCTGCCTGCGGCCGCGTCGTATTCTCTGCTGAGGAGGCCGAGGAGAAGGTCAAGGACGATGCCTGGAAGAAGGTCGTTCTGGTTCGTCTCGAGACCTCTCCCGAGGACATCGTCGGCATGCAGGTCTCTCAGGGCATCCTGACCGTCCGCGGTGGTATGACCAGCCACGCTGCTGTTGTCGCCCGCGGCATGGGCACCTGCTGCGTCTCCGGCTGCGGCAACGATAACAACGTCGCCATCGACTATGACGCCAAGGTCATCACCATCAACGGCCACACCTTCCACGAGGGTGACTGGATGAGCATCGACGGCTCCACCGGTAACATCTACGAGGGCCAGATCGCTACCGTCGCTTCCACCGAGAACGCCAACTTCAAGCGCTTCATGGGCTGGGCTGACGCAAACCGCCAGATGAAGGTCATGACCAACGCCGACAACCCGCGTGACGCGCAGAACGCCGTTGACATGGGTGCCGAGGGCATCGGTCTGTGCCGTACCGAGCACATGTTCTTCGCCGAGGACCGCATCAAGGCTGTCCGTGAGATGATCTGCGCCCGTACCGTTGAGGAGCGCAAGGCTGCCCTGGCTAAGGTCGAGCCGTTCCAGGAGGCCGACTTCACCGCTATGTACCGCATCATGGGCGAGCGTCCGATGACCATCCGTTATCTGGATCCGCCGCTGCATGAGTTCCTGCCCACCAAGGCCGAGGACATCGAGGCTCTGGCTAAGGACATGGGTATGTCCACCGAGGAGCTGAACAACGTTGTTGTCAGCCTGCACGAGTTCAACCCCATGATGGGTCACCGTGGCTGCCGTCTGGCTGTTACCTATCCCGAGATCGCCGAGATGCAGACCAACGCTGTCATCAAGGCTGCCCTCAAGGTTTCTGCCGAAACCGGCAAGATGATCACCCCCCACATCATGATTCCTCTGGTTGGCGAGGTCAAGGAGCTGAAGTTTGTCAAGGACGTTGTCGTCAAGACTGCCGATGCCCTGATCGCCGCTGCCGGTGTTGACATGAAGTACGAGGTCGGCACCATGATCGAGATCCCGCGTGCCGCTCTGACCGCCGGCGAGATCGCCAAGGAAGCTGACTTCTTCAGCTTCGGCACCAACGACCTGACTCAGATGACCTTCGGCTTCAGCCGTGACGACGCTGCCAAGTTCCTGACTGCCTACTACGACACCAAGATCTACGAGAGCGATCCGTTCCAGCATCTGGATCAGATCGGCGTTGGCAAGCTGGTCAAGATGGCTGCCCACGATGGCCGCGCGACCAACCCGAACCTGGGTCTGGGCATCTGCGGCGAGCACGGCGGCGATCCCAGCAGTGTCGAGTTCTGCCACAACGTTGGCCTGGACTACGTCAGCTGCTCTCCCTACCGTGTTCCCATTGCCCGCCTGGCCGCCGCACAGGCAGCTATTAAAAATCCCAGGGCGTAAAATTGTTGCATAATATGCACAAAACGCTCACGTAGATAGCTAAAATGAAGCGCATCACCCGTAAAAAGGTGGTGCGCTTCTTGTTTTTAGTACAAAATTGATATGCTAAGGGGGAAAGTGTATCATTTTTCGGGGCAAGCTATTGCGTTTGTTTCCCCCCCCCACACCCCCTTTCAGCCAGCTGAAGTGATAAAAGCCAGCTGAAAAAGAGAATATTCGTATGCTTTGCACCTTACCTGTATCGGGCAAGGTGCTTTTTTATTACAAACTTGGAGGTAGTCCTATAGGTAAATATCAGAAGAACATTGAAAATGCCCGCAGCGTCACGATTATGCAGTATCTGACCACCTGCCACCCCGGTGAGCTTGTCCGAAAAACAGACGATGAATACTGCACCAAAACACACGGAAGCCTTGTGATTGCGCCGAGCAAGGATCTGTTTCACTGGTTCTCGCAGAATATCGGAGGAAGAAGTGCGCTGGATTACATGACGAATTCCTGTTTTCTATAGTTTCAATTATGGTGGAAAGTATTTACTTCTGCCCATTGACAGCTTGCTTGATCCCATTGATTTGAGATAATCACGTTGATGTTGTTTGTCTGAAATGCTATACTAATATCAAATCTTACATATTCTTTCGGGAGGTATCATCTTATGCCCAGAACCAAAGGCAGCAAGAACCGTGTTACCGCATCTACCGACTTCGATGCTCAGATTGCAAAGCTGCAGAAAGACAAGGTGATGCTCGAAGAGGGTCTTTCCAAGACTGTCGCCCAGATCGAAGAGCTGAAAACCGATATAAAGTCTCTGCGTGAAAGTCTAAAGCCGCAGAAGGCGGAGATCAAGCAGACCGAAAAGAAAATCGCAAAGCTGGAGGCCAAGAAGGCTGCCGCAGAGGCGAAGGCCGCCGAGGCTGCTAAGAAGGTCGAGGCCGAAGCTGTGCTGAAGAAGCTGCTGGCATCCGGCATGACGACTGATGAGATTCTCGAAAAGCTGAAATAAAGGAATATGCTGTGTGGACTGAACTTCGGAGGTCCGCACAGTGCGTTTGAAGTGCGTCATATAGTTTATGACGGAAATAAAAGAACTGGAGTGTACGAAAATGAATTTATCAAAAATTCATCATATTGCAATTATTGTATCTGACTACGAAGCAGCAAAGAATTTCTATGTAAACAAACTGGGTTTCTCTGTCATCAGAGAAAACTACCGCCCGGAGCGCAAGGACTGGAAGCTGGATCTTCGTGTTAATGAACACACGGAGCTGGAAATTTTCGCTGAAGAAAATCCACCAAAGCGTGTGAACCGTCCGGAGGCCTGTGGTCTACGCCATCTTGCGTTCTGCGTTGATAACATAGAACAGACAGTGAATGAGCTGACAGAGGTTGGAATTGAATGTGAGCCGATCCGTGCGGATAGTTACACCGGCAAAAAGATGACTTTCTTCCACGATCCGGATGGCCTGCCGCTGGAACTGCATGAATAATTATGGAAGATAAAAGACCATATAAAGCCAGAAATCCGGGTGGTGGTCGGAAAAAGCGGAAACCGGAGTACAATGCCGGAAAAAAGCTGAAAGAACAGTTGGATGCTGCTGTTGTGCTTTATAATTCCGAGATGTCATTGCAAGCTATCGCAGACGCACTGTCCCTCAGCCCCATCAAGGTTCGGAAGCTACTCATCACAGCTGGGGTCTATGAGTCGGACACGGCAAAGCTCGTCCGGCAGAGCTTCAATACCTTTAGAGAAACACAGAACTACTCCACTGCTGTCACCTCTACCATGACCGCTCTGAATTTGTCCCGTCCCTCTGTGACCTCTTATCTGCCGTATGAAAAAGGCGTGTACTTCCCGGAGGAGGCTGACGCAGCCAATATCAGCACCGGGGCAGAGCGGCAACGCCACTACCGAGCTGTGGTTGCGCTGAAGAAGGATCCCTGTGAAGAAAACCTCTGGAAGTGCGTGGTGGCTTTTCGGGAATACAAGTTCAAAACCCTGTCCGGCTTGCTCTTTACCTATAAGCTGAAGAAGGGCAGGGAAGATGAGTTCACCAAGGAACTGTGGATCGACCGTAGAGAAGGGAGCAAAAGCCTTGCTTGGAGTTTCGTGATGCTGGCGTATCACAATATTGGTAAAATCGGAGCGGTAGTGGATCGACCCAAGGCGCTGGGAGATATCCGGGGTGTGTCGTATATTTATGGGATGTTCTACCGATTTGGTTTGATCAACGTGCCAGACAGGGTCAAAGAAAAGATGTCGAAGTGACAAGGACACGATAGTATAGTTTGTGGCAAAAATAAAACTGCCCTCGGTGGATACCACAGAAGGCAGTCGGTTTATTCCTCACTGACCATGACGGCATATGAACTGGTCATCGGATCAACAGCTCAAAATGATTCCGCTTGGTGACGAGCAGCCCTTCCTTTTGCAGCATGGAAAGCTCCACTGACATGGCGGAACGCTCCACGCAGAGAAAATCCGCCAGCTGTTGACGATCAAAGGGAATGTCAAAGGACAGAGAGGACTGCCGGATGGATTCGGCAGACAGGTAAGACAGCAGCTTTTCCCGTGTGGTCCGCTTGCTGACGTGGGTGATTTTGTCGTTAAAAAGCAATATTTTGCTTGCCAGAACGCTGACCAGATTGCGGATGAGTTTCTGGTGATGGTCGCAGGCGCTGGGGCAGGCGGTGAGCAGCCGCCTGACGTTCAGCAGCAGGATTTCGCAATCCTCCTGCGCCATCACGCTGATGTTCAGGATAGCACCGGGGGTGGCGGCGTAAGGCTCCCCGAAAAAGTCCCCGACATTGCATTTGGACAGGATGTTGCGGTGCCCCCAAGGGTCCTCCTGTATCACAAGGGCGGAGCCGGACAGCACAAGCCCCATGACCTCCGTGGATTCTCCGGCACGGAAGATATAGGAGCCGCGGGGGCGGACGCTCTTTACAGCACTGACACAGTGCAGGATGGACAAAATCTCATCGTCGGTAAGCCCGCCAAAGAAGGGGCAGCTCCGCAGAAGGGGCAGATATTTTTGCACAAAGGCTCTCCTTGTTGGAAATCAAACATACAAGATGGCTTTATTATACTATAATAAACCTGCAAATGCAAAAAATACCTACAATAGGAGAGAATAGATATGATTCGGAAGATCATCCATATTGACGAAGAAAAATGCAACGGTTGCGGGCTGTGCGCAACCGCCTGCCATGAGGGAGCCATCGACATCATCAACGGCAAGGCAAAGCTGGTGCGGGAAAATTTCTGCGACGGCTTTGGAGATTGTCTGCCGGGCTGTCCCACAGGAGCCATCACCTTTGAGGAGAGGGAAGCCCCGGCTTATGATGAGGCTGCGGTGCAGGAAAACAAAAAGAAAAAGGAACTGCGAGAGAAGATGAAGCACCTCCACGAGGGCGGCTGCCCAGGCTCTCGGATGCGGATGCTGGAACAGCCGGAGAACAACGAAAGTGCAGCCTCTGCCCCTGTGCAGTCGGTTTCCCGCCTGCGCAACTGG
>OGME01000851.1_pt1 | contig 23406 bp, 10 predicted proteins | sample 1572981 | NCBI WGS metagenome assembly OGME01 (sample SAMEA2581902, study PRJEB24529) | metagenome | biome: Human gut stool | place: China | collected 2011
AAAAGATTGCACAGAAGTCGGACTTGCTGAAAAATCCAACCCCACAGCGGGGGAGGAAATAAAAGGACAACAAATCGAAAGCTGATGAAGAACATACGGTAAAAGAGAGAGAAATAAAAATGGATGAAAAGCAACTATTTAGATGCTATCAGAGCAAATACGGTTTATCTAACTGGTTTAATGCAGAAGGACAAATAGCCCAAAGTGAAAATGAGATAAATTGGATCTATTGCGGTGTTAATAATGATTTTAATAGTGAATTAGTCAAGGAGACAATTAGAAATTTTTTTGCAGAAGATGAAGTATACCTTTGCATTTCATCAAACAGATGCTTACTGGTTCAAACATCAGTTGTTGATATAGAAATCAGCAAAATTCTTCATAAAAAAGAACTCGGGATAATGAATAAAAGCTTTACAAAAATTGTCTACTTCTCAACCATAGGGGTATTTAAGCTGGGAATAATTAGAGATTTTCCCAAAAATCAAGACAGACCCTTAGGCAATTGCTTAAAAGTTAGATTTTTTGCCAATATGGTAACCAATAGTACAAGCAATATCGCCTCAATGGTTCAAGAATATTTTCCTCTACTCGAAAAAGGATTAAATAAAGACTATGGCGGTTCGATGGAACATCTTTGGATAGATTTGGAGTTGGTAGAAGGTCATAAGCCTTGGCTATTTCGCTTTCAAAAAAGAGTAAATAATCCTACTTCTTACACAGAGTTTTATTCGTATAATGTTGGACATTATAGCGTTCAACCGGATTTTGAAAAATTAAAAATATTGTCTACAAAAGATGAAATTTGTTCCTATGTGTTTGAGCTATTATATCAATCAACAAAAATATTGGAAGAGAAACAGAGAAAACTTGGCGGCTTCAATGCAATAGCATTTCGAAGAGATTTTTTGACTACTTGTAAAGAAATGGGATGCCTATTTGCCGGGTTAATTTGATTGATATAAGGGTACTCGATAACTTCCTATTTATCGGGGAGATAGCAAAGCCAGCCGAGCCAGTCAACGGTCAAGATGAACGGCGCACAAATGCGCCGCCGTTGACAGTCCCGCCCACCTTTGCTGATGGGCAATCAAGGCGGGAAAGCCCTAAAATGGCTTCCCGCCCATTTCAATTTTGAGAGAAAAATCCGTCTGCTTTTTCGTAAGTGTGGCTATCCGTCTGGGACACTTTGTCCCATAGTTCGGCGTAGGACGAGGGACGGGGGCATTCATATACGCCCTGTCTGCTGATGAAACCAGTCCTGCGCTTGCGGCTCCACGCCACGCAATCACAGCCCTGTTTTCCTGCCGTTTCAAATGCCCTTGCCCTCCCTGGTGGCAACCGCATTTTCGCAGCAACGCCGACAGAGCGTATAACACACTACACTTTGCGAGCAAAGTCGTGTGCCAAGGGGCAAGCCCCTTTGGAAACCCCAGACAACAAAACAGGCTGAATATCTCGCACTTTCCCGGTGCTTGATACTCAGCCTTTATTTGTTGTCAGCAGCCCGTTTCGTGGTCTGCGTGTAGTTCCTTGTAAACTGACCTAAATAACAGTAAAAACTACTATGACAGTGACTGGAACCGTACATCTATGGATTACGCCCGCTCCGCGCTGCGCATCTGCGTGGACGAGGGCGGCGATGATCCCTACGAGAGCAACGACACCTGGCAGACTGCGGCAAGCGTTCCGGTCGGCAACGTCCAGCACGTGCTGTCCAGCACCACCGACGCAGATTGGTTCTGCTTTACTGTGCCCGAGAACGACATGACGCTGCACCTGACCAGCACCAAGCAGACAACGGCAAAGCTTTATCGCGCGGAGACTCTGATGGAATCTGATGAGAATAGCAGTTGGAGTGAGTTCTCTAAGGCTGACAAATATAGCAAAGGCTCAATCTCCTTCACAGATACATATTTCAAACTGACCGATGCAGGTCTTTATTACATCAAATTGACGGCCGACAGCAGCTATATCGACCCTAACATCTGCACGACCGGCATCGAACTGCTCCCCGCGACGGACGAGGAGAACAACGACACGTGGAAGAAGGCGACGCCGCTCTACGAGGACGTGCCGCGCAGCTATACGCTTAGTGCATCCAACGATGTGGACTGGTTCAAGTTCGTCGTGCCGGAGGACGGCGCTAAGGTGCAGATCCGTTCAGCAGCATACTATGCTACTGGCTATTTTCTTTACCGCAAGGAGGACTTCCTTGCGGCGGGCGACAATGCCGCTGACATAGGCCAATGGTCCGGCTCTGACGCTGTCGGAACCCTTACGCTGGATGCGGGGACGCACTATCTCAAGGTGACGACAGGCGGGCGCTGGGAGAATTGCTCCGTCGTGTACCACATCCTGCCGCCGGAGGAAAACGTCGGCATCGAGACGGCAAAGCCGCTCGCGCCCGGTGAATGGGCGGAGTATTACAAGAATGCGAATAATAGCTATAACGAATATCGCTGCTTCTGCATCGGCGAGCGCAAGGCGGGCGAGGTCGTGCGCGTCAGCCGCGATGCCGTAGGCTCGGGGGGCGACGTTTACTTGTTGGATGCGGCGGGAAAAACGGTTCGTAGTGGTTACGGTGCAAACTTTACCTTCTACATTCCGGCGGATGGACGCTACTATCTCAAGACCCAGCTGAATTGGGCGGCGGACGACAACGGAAGACCGCTCCCCAACCGCCTGCGCTATGACGTGGGCAGCGGGACGGAGAGCGTGAACGCCATCGGGAGCGTGGATCCCCTCGCGCTGCTCGAGGGAGAAACAATGTTCCTTGACCTGCGCTGTGCGCCCTGCGATGCCGAAAGCAATGATGGCAGTACGTTTTATGTCAATACGCCGTCCTGTGTGTACTATAATGACAATAGCGGCTATCTGACGGCGAAAAGCGCCGGAACAGGCACGCTGACGGTCAGTCTGAACGGCGATTCCCCCGTTAAAAAAGAGATCCCCGTCACCGTTCTGGCAAAGGACAGCCTGAAAGTAGAGAAACTGTCCATTGAGCGTGCGCCTGAGACACTCTCGCTCGGCACGAGCACTGACCTGACGGCGGCGTATACGCTGGCAGACGGTGCAATGCTGACGAACCCGCAGAAGGCCGTCACCTGGACAAGCTCTGACCCCAAGGTGCTCTATGTCTCGCCGGGCGGTAAGGTCACGGCGGTCGGCGGCGGCACGGCAACGGTCACGGCGAGCGTTGGCGGCATGAAAACGAGCGCGTCCATCACCGTGACGGCAGCGGCGGAAACGCCGCAGGAGACGGTCAGCTCGATCAAGCTGAACAAGTATTCGCTGACGCTCTACATGAATGAAGAGGGCGAGCAGCTGACGGCGACCATTCAGCCTGCAAGTTTTGCAAAGTCTATCGTTTGGAACTCGAGTGACACAAAAGTTGCATCGGTTTCCGACAGTGGTTTGGTTACGGCGGTTGGCCCCGGCACATGCATCATCAGTGCCACGGCGGGCGATCGCCATGTGAGCGCCACGGTCTCGGTGCTTGCCGCGCGCGTGCGCGTGACCGGCGTTTCGTTCGGCGAGACCAAGCATGAGATCCCGATGCGCGGAACCGCCGTGCTGACGGCGACCGTCGCGCCCGCGAACGCAACGGTCAAAACGCTCATCTGGACGAGCGACGATTCGGGTATTGCATCGGTTTCCCGCACGGGCATTGTCACGGCAGTGAGCGTCGGCACGACTAAGATCCACGTCACGAGCGTGGACGGCAACCACTCCGCTGAGGTCACCGTCACCGTGACGGCGGCGCCGCAGCTTGGCGACGTGAACGGCGATGGCTACATCGACTCGGCGGACGCCATGCTCTGCCTGCGCTCGGCAGTCGGCCTTAAGAAATTGACGGAGGAGCAAAAAAGCGCGGCTGACGTCAACAAAGACGGTTTCGTCGATGCGGGCGACGCGATCAAGATCCTTCGTTACGATGCAAAACTCATCGACAGCCTGAACTGACGGAGGGCTCGCGATGAAAAAGAACGTTTTATCCTGCCTGCTCGCAGTGCTGCTCCTGTTCGGAGCAGCCGCTGCGCCGCAGCAGGTGTTTGCGGCGGGCACGGTCGAGATCTCGACCGTGAGCGGCGCAAAAGGCGAGGTGGTCGATGTGACCGTCGGACTGAAAAGCGACGATGTTTACAGCGGAAACTTTACCATTCGCTATGACAGTAAAATGCTGGAGCTTGTGTCGGCTAACTCGGAGGCAGCGCCTTCCATCTACTGCGTTGTCAATGGTGCCGACGAGGGCACAGTCCGCGTAACGTTCACCGGCGTGGCAGAACCGATTAAGGACACCGTACTCTGCAAACTGGTGTTCCGAATCACCGCCGACACGCCGACGGGCGGCAGCGCTGTTTCAGCCGAGCAGCTCAGGCTGTACAATGCAAATGGTGTGCCGGTGGATGCGAGCGCGATTGCGGGCAGCGTCGCGAGGAAGGTCGCGCATCTCAGCCTGAGCAGCAGCAAAACGGCAGAGTATCAGGCCGTTGGCGTGACGGTCCGTCTGGACGGCGGACTGCGCACGGCAGGCGGCAATTTTACCTTTACTTATGACCCAAACTGCCTCGAGGTGCGCTCGGTGCAGGCGCTGGATGGCCTTAACAACGCGCCGATGACTTACCGCGTGGAAAAACCGGGCGTGCTGCGCGTGTCGTTCGGCGCGGCAAAAGCGCTGCCGGACGGAGGACTGTGCACTGTGATCCTGCAAACCGTCACCGCAGAGCCGAAGGATTCCGCTGTCAACCTGACGGATGTGCGGCTGTACGACGAAAACTCGGCGCCGCTTGATACGGCAGTTACAAACGGCACAGTCAACGTGGCGGTCCCCTCTGACCGTGACCCGAAGCTCTGGATCGTCGGCGGTGCATTGCAGGATGACGGCACAGCGACGGTCGCTGTGGTGCTGCAGGGCCGGGGCGTGACCTGCGGTGGAAACTTTGAACTGCGCTTTGGTTCGTCGATGACGGCAGAGGTCATATCGAACACTGCGGGCTGCCAGGTTAATAGCGAAAGCGGCAAGCTCCGCGTTTCCTGGGCCTCGGCGCTGCCGTATACCGATGAACAGCAGCTGATGGTCATCAAATTCTCAGACGTGCAGGGCGAGCAGAAGATCGGGGTCGATGCGGTAAAGCTCTTCGGAGTGGGCGATACGCCTATTGATGTTGTCGACGTCCGCCCCACCACGATTGAAAAACACGATAGCGTGACGGCGGTGGTCGACGAGAAGAAATGCTCGGTCGACGAGAGCACGTCGGGCAAGCGGTACACCGTCGCGGTGGACGTTGCCGATATGCAGCGCTTTTCGGGGCATGCTGTTTCTTCGGTCACGCCGATGCTGGCGCTGTATCAGGGCGGACGGCTGGTCGGCCTGTCTGCTGCGGGAACGATGACGCTCACCGGAGGCGTGGGAGAGCTTTCCCTTTCTGCCGCGGCAAAGGAAGACGTCACCGAAATGCGCGTTTTCCTGATGGATGCTGGCGGTGATTATTCCCCGCTGTGCGCGGCGCTGCAAGCGATGCCAAATGCCTCGGCGGCAGGAAAATAAAATGAATACAACGGCAAAGGGTGTACACCCTTTCTGTTCTCCGGATGGAGAACAGAACAACATTGAAAACAGGGGAGGAAGAGAATGAAAAGACACAATTTCATCAGGCGCGGCCTGCTGCTGGTGCTGATGATCGCTATGCTCAGCCTGCCGGCCTATGCCGCCGGGACGAGCCTGAAGATCGACGCACCGGCCTCGCTGCCCGCGGTGGGTGAGACGTTCACGGTCAAGGTGGACATCTCCGGCAATCCGGGATTGTGCGCTGCGCAGTATACGCTTGCCTTCGACAAGACGGTCGTCACCTGCGTGAGCGCCTCGGTGGGCGATGTGCTCAAGGGCACGCTCTCGGCCGCCAATCCTGACGCGGCAGACGGCGCGATCGTCGCCGCGGCGGCGACCTCACCGGCGAAGGGCGACGGCTCGATCGGCGTGTTTACCTTCAAGGTGCTCAAGTCGGGCGAAACCGGCTTCACGCTCAAGGATGCCGTGTTCAGCGATGCCAACGGCGCTTCGATCAGCACGAACGTCCCTGCGGCGGACTCGTCGCAGAAGCCCTCCGGCACGGAAAAGCCGGAGCAGCCGAAGGGCGATGAGCCGGCAGCGCCTTCCAATCCCGGCGAGAACGCTGGGCAGACCTTCCTCGATGTGCCGAAGTCCTTCTGGGGCTATGAGAGCATCGAGCGCGCCGCGCAGCTTGGCTACGTCAACGGCGTGGGCGGTGGAAAGTTCGAGCCGAACCGCCAGCTGACGCGCGCGAAGTTCGTCACCATGCTCCACCGCATGGCGGGCAAGCCCACGGCGAGCACCGCAGCTGCCTTCACCGATGTTTCCCAGAACGCATGGTACCGCGATGCAGTGAACTGGGCGGCGGAAAAGGGCTATGTCAACGGCACGGGCGCGAACACGTTCAGCCCCGACGGCAAGATCACCCGTCAGGAGGTCGTGACCATTCTCTTCCGCTACAGCGGTTCGCAGAGCGGCGCGGAGACGATGTTCACCGCCACATATGACAGCCAGTTTACCGACAGCGGCGCGATCGCGCCGTGGGCAAAGACTGCGATGTACTGGGCGATCTACAACGGCGTGGTCAACGGCACGAGCCCGACCACCGTCAGCCCCACGGCGACTGCCACGCGCGCGGAGGTCGCGGCGATCTTCGTGCGTTACGCAAAGTGAGCAAAAAGTTGACATAGAAAAAGGAGGAACTGTATGAAGAGACTATTGCGGTCGCTTCTGCTGGGGGCGATCCTGTCGGCACTGCTGTGCGTGGGCGCGCTGGCGGCGGATACCAACGACCCGGGCATTTTCGACATTAGCATAAAAAATAATAGTACGACCATTACGCCGAGAACGGCAGACGGCGACACGATCACAGCGGACAACGGCTACTACGCCAACGCGGTCAAGTTTGACGTTGCAGCGAGCGGCCTGACGGGAGAAGAGAATGCGCAGTGCCTGCTGTTGGTGCTCAAGGGAGACGCAAGCGGCAATGCGCCGACGACCCCGACGGCGGAGAACATCGTTTACATCAATCAGGCAGAGAAAGATGCCAACGGCAAGGCGAGCTTTACCGGCACAGACGCCGCCTACCCCAAGGAGCTGCGCACCGGAACGTACTATGTCTACCTCGTGAGCGAGGGAAAAGCGTTCAAAGCAGAGAATTATGCTGCCAAGTTTTCGTATGACCAGGTATGGAAAATCGGCGATGCCAATGGAGATGGCGCAGTCAACGTAAACGATGCAATCAAAATATTACAGTGTATTGTTGGAAATGATCAATTTGTTGGCAACCAAGAGAAAGCTGCCGATGCAGACCAGAACGGTACTGTGAATGTTAACGATGCGATAAAAATCTTGATGGTTATTGTTGGTAATGACCATTTTGACTAATGCTTGAGGAAGTGTGTATAGAATGAAAAGAAAGATTCTTTCCATAGTTTGCGTGTTGGCACTTGTACTTTCGTTATTACCGACTGCCGCATTTGCAACAAGTGATATTGATTTGAGACTGGATGTAAGTGCTACTGTTGGAGCGGATGGAACTGAACGTAACCTGAATGAGTTGCGTGCAGGGGATATCGTTACTGCAAAGATCATTTTGCCTGCGAACTGCACGCTCTCTGGGATTCAGGCAACATTGAATTTTGATAAAGATTGTTTTGAGGTAGTAACAGCGACGGAATCAGGAGTTACTTTTGGAAAAATATATAGCGGGCTGCCAAAGGTGGGAACTTCGTCTGGTTGGACAAAAAAAATTACTGACTACCAAAGTGCTCAGAACACAGGTAAAGTTTCAGTTGCTGCGACAGGAGAAAAGGTAATCACAGAAGATATATCGGTGAGTGGGGATGTAGTAAATACAGAAGAAATTGCCATTCTTGATGTTACCTTTAGAGTGAAGAGCGGTGCTACGGTTGGTAACAGAAGCTTTTCTGTAAGCGAAGTGGTCCTCTCGCATCTTGTAAATAACAGGGCTGTAGACTATACCGTTGGTCTGCCTGCGCCTGTTTCTGCTACGGTGGTGCAGGAATTAGGCAATGTCACGCTGAGCGGCAGTGTTACCGCTCCGGCCAAGAATGTAACAGACACCAGTGCGTTGACTGGCGAACACGTTACGGCAAACGTTTCGTGGAGTCCCGCGCTTACGGACAACAAGTTTGCGGCAAACACGCCCTACACCGCGACGGTTACCGTCACGCCTAGCGACGGCTATTTGTTTACTGACAGCAGCACCGTAACACTGGACGGTTGGAGCTTTACCAAGAGCGGCAACAGCTTTGTTGCAAGTAAGCAATACGAAAAAACCGCTGACAGAGAACTGACGGGGATTGAGATTAAAACAAACCCGTCTGCGATGAACTATCAACATGGGGATGCTCTGAATAAAGCAGGGCTTGCTTTGACGGCAACCTATGACGATGCAACGACTGCTGAAATCAATGGTGAAGATAGTAGTGTGACCATTACCTATAGTAATGGGACGTCTTTGTCAAAGGACGATACCTCTGTTACCATCAATTACGGCGGTAAGACGGCAACTTTGTCCGGGTTAACAGTCAGCGGCAAGACGGCATCCGCCGACAGCTATCAGCTGACCGGACTGCCCACTGACAATACCTATACCGGCTCTGTGCTGAGCGTGGGCGTTGAGAAGAACCCCTCTGCCACGGATGCAGGCGATGTAAATGGCACGTTGACCTTTATCTACAGCGCTGACGGCGAAGCGGCATACACCTCTGTGAATGAGGTGAAGAACGCCGGTCACTACAAAGTAACATTCAACACGAGCGCAGGCACTGCCTACGAAGCCGGTGCAGGTCTGGAACTGAGATTTACCATCGCGCCCAAGTCCATCACCGGCGCAGATATTATGCTAGACACCGCACCTACTTACGATGGGACGGCGAAGAACGTGACCATCAGCGCGGTCAAGGTAGGTGAGTTGACTCTTACTACAGACGATTACGAGATCACTTCCGGCAACTCTGCCACGAATGTAGAGAACACGGCGCTGATCATTACCGGTAAGGGCAATTTTACCGGCGAGGCGACCAAAGCTTGGAGCCTGACGGCGAAGAGCGTGGATGCTAGCATGATCGCAGAGATTCCTAGTGCGTCCTACACCGGCAACCAGATCACGCCTACGCCGACGGTCAACGACGGCGAAAAAGTGTTGAAGTCTGGTACGGACTTTACCTACAGCTACGGCAACTACCAGTACGTCGGCATCGCTACCGTGACCATCAACGGCAAGGGCAACTATCAGGGAACGGCGGAGAAGAGCTTTGAGATCACGGCTGTGGAAGATCCCGCTGTGATTACGACAACAGCCAACGTTACCAAAGGCGGCAATACGTTGGATCTCAATAGCCTTGTAACCGGTGCAAAGGGAGACGTTTCTTTTGCCATTACCGATGATGCCAACGGCTGCACTATCGACGCTAACGGCGTGCTGACCTCCGGTGCTACCACTGGAAATGTCACCGTTACCGTCACGGTGGAGGCGAAGGACGAGAATGGCGATAACGTCAACGAATACACGGGCAAGAGCGGCAGCATCGCGGTCACGGTGACCGATAAGACCACCGCTGCGCTTGCAGGCGGTGTGACGCAGCAGGGCTGCACGTTCGGCGATACACTTTCTGCTCCGACCTATACTGAGCCGGACGGAACGCAGTCCACTACCGTTTCTTATACTGGCACCCTGCGAAAGGATGGCACGAGCTATAGCAGTGCAGCTAAGCCCATCGAGGCCGGAACCTATAAAGTGACGGTGACGTGCGAGACAGCGACGCATATCTACTCTGCTACCTCTGCCGACTTTACCATCGCGCCCAAGTCCATCACCGGCGCAACGGTCACGCTCGGGACTTCCTTGACCTACAGTGGCTCTAAACAGACGCAGAATGTGTCGGAGGTGAAACTGGGAGACAAGATTCTCAACACTGCGGATTATACGCTGTCCGACAATACCGCGACAAACGCGGGCAGCTACAACTTGACCGTAACCGGTACGGGTAACTACACCGACAGCGTACAGCAGGCGTTTACCGTTGCAAAGAAGAGCATTACGCCCAATGTTGAAGTGACAGGCACTTACACTTACACCGGCAGTGCTATCAAGCCGACGGTTACCGTAAAGGCCGGGAACACTCCCCTTGCAGAAACCGACTATGCCTTGGAATACAGCAACAACACCGACGCCGGTGAAGCAACGGTAACGGTCAAGGCTACGGCCAACGGCAACTACAGCTTTACCGATACGGAGAAGAAATTTACTATTGCCCAAGCGGATTACTCAGGCACAAAGACGGCGAATGCTTCTGCCAAGTATGGCGCAGCCGGTGAGCTTGACCTCAACAATGTGCTGAATCCGACCGCCGGTTGGACGTTCGGCGCGGCTAGCGTGACTCGCGGTAACGATGTCTTTGCAGCCGACAGTGTGAAGGTTGCAGACGGCAAGCTGAGCTTCCAGTTTGTCAATGACAGCAGCAAGGTCAATTCGACCGCTACGGTTAAGATTCCGGTCACCAGTACGAACTACAATAATTTTGACCTTGAGGTCACCCTCACGGTGCTTGCCAAGACGGCGCAGACGCTGAGCGCAGCACCCATCGCGATGACCTATGGCGACGCGGCGAAGAAGATCGAAGTGAGCGGTGCCGTCGGCTCGCTGAGCTACGAGGTCACGGACGGCATGGACATTGTCTCTGTCGATACAAACGGCAACGTGACGGCAATCAAGTCCGGTACGGCTACGATCACGATCACTGCGGCGGAAACGTCTACGCACGCAAGCGGCAGTACGACGGTCACCGTTACCATTGCCAAGCGCGCGCTGACGGTCAAGGCGGACGACAAGACCGCCTACATCGGCGACAAGCAGCCTGAGCTGACCTACACCGTCTCCGGCCTTGTCGGCAATGATAAGCTGACGACGGTGCCGACGCTCAAGCTGGTACACGACGCGAATGTCGACCCGCTGAAGCAGGCCGGCACCTATGTGATCGGTTTTGAGACGGAGCCCGCGGCGAGCGCAAATTATGAGCTGAGCGCGCAAACCGGTACGCTGACCGTAAGCGCACGTCCGAGCTATGTCGGTCCCACCGGCAATGCGGTCAGCGTGGATCGCACGGAAAACGGCAAGATCAGCGTCTCGCCCTCGTATGCGGCCAAGGGCGCTACGGTGACGATCACGGTCACGCCCGACAAGGGTCAGGAGCTCAAGTCGCTCGAGGTCATCGACCAGAACGGCAATTCGCTGCCGCTGACCGATCTCGGCAACGGCCGGTTCAGCTTTGTGATGCCTGCGGGTAAGGTCTCGATCAGGTCCGAGTTCGGCGAAGCGAATGCGTTCGTCAATCCCTATGACGATGTGAAGCCGGGCGACTGGTATTACAGCGCCGTCGAGTATGTGACGGTGAACGGCCTGATGAACGGCACCGGCAAGGGCTTTGAGCCGAATCTTGCGACCTCCCGCGCGATGATCTGGACCATCCTCGCCCGCATGAGCGACGTGAACACCGCGTCCAGCGGCGAGTGGTATGCAGTGGCACAGCAGTGGGCCATCGCAAACGGCGTGTCTGACGGCACGATGCCCAACGGCACGATCACCCGCGAGCAGCTCGCGGCGATGCTGTACCGCTACGCTGTCAGCAAGGGTATGGTCAAGGGCCCTGCGACCGCTGATCTGAGCGTGTTTGCCGATGCGAACAGCGTCAGCAACTACGCGGTCGAGGCGATGCAGTGGGCAGTGTCCACCGGCCTGATCGGCGGCATGGACGGCAAGCTGAATCCGCAGGGCAGCGCCACCCGCGCGCAGGTTGCCACGATGCTGATGCGCTTTGCGGAACTGGCAAAATAAAAGTTCCTCAAGAGGAGAACTGAGCGCCTTTCTCGCCTCGGAATGACGAACAGACCAGCATATTACGAGACAAAGTACCGCAGGGGATTGCCCCTGCGGTACCTTTTTATAAAGATAATGTGTGCCGAATGGCGCGAAACGAAATGCCGGTACTATGCAGCGAGCATATTGTTTTCTGCTTTTTCGCGGGATAAAGTAAAAATTGAGTTGGTTTGAGCAGATGCTGTTTGAGCTTTCGAAATGAAAACGGGACGTGGGGTATGACAAAGAAAACGCGGACAAGCAATATATTTGAACAGGTCACAGAAATCTATCTGATCCTGATGGTCACGGTATTTTTGCTTTACCCTGGAAGACAAGGATTCGGCGGGATCGCGGAGGAAAAATACCGGGCGTTCTTGCTCCTCTGCGGCGGCTATGCGGCGATCATGCTGCTGTTGCTGGCGGAGACGGCAATTGTTGGCGGACTGCACAGAGATATACGTTCAGCGCTGAAGCGGACGAGCTGGACACAGCGTCTGCTGGCAATCTATCTGTTGCTAACGTGGATCTCCGCGCTGCTATCACCGTATTTTCCGGATACGGTCATTGGAGTCGGCCGCTATGAAGGAGCGCTGACGATCACGATCTATTGTGCCTGCTTTTTCTTCGTGCGCGCCTATGGAAAGGCTGACAAAGTACTGATTGCGGCAATGGCGCTATCCGTGAGCGGTTTCTGCGTGATCTGCATTATACAGCTGTATGGCGGGAATCCTTTTGGGCTTTATCCAGCCGGATATAACTACGCGGATGCCTATAAGGCTTATTCCGGAGCCTATCTTGGTACGATCGGAAATGTCGACCTTGTGGCGGCGTTTCTATGCATGATGATCCCTGCGTGCTGGGCGACAATTTTGAGGAGCGGAGATCGTCAGCGCTTTTATTTGCTTGCGCCGCTGACCTTAGCGCTGTTTGTGCTCATCAAGATGGATGTTCTGGCGGGATTTGTCGGCGTATTCGGCGGGGCAGCAGTCAGCGTCGCCGTCATTGCGCCGATGGAGAAAAGATTGCGGCGCACTTTGGCAATGGCACTTCTGGCTGTTGCATTGGCAATGCTTGCGGTGGTGTACTTTGCGGACCTGGGCGGTATGTTCCACGAACTGCATGCGATTCTGCACGGCAATGCGGAGGGTGGCTTTGGCTCAGGTCGGCTCCACATTTGGAAAGGCGTACTGCAAAGAGTGCCGGAGCATCTGCTTTTCGGCACGGGGCCAGATACGATGCTGTACAGTGATATCGAAGCGTTTTCGCGCTACGATGAAGTGCTGGGAGGCACAATTGTTGCGCGGATCGACATTGCGCACAATGAATATTTGAATATCCTGTACCATCAGGGCATTCTGGCGCTGGCAAGCTATCTTGGCGCATTGATCGCGGCGGCAAAAAAGTGGGTCTGCGGCAGCGGTCAGGATGCAGTCACCGCTGTTTTGGGAACGATGCTGTTTTGCTATTCGGTACAGGCGTTTTTTGGATTCAGTATGATCATGACGGCGCCGTATTTCTATCTGGCGCTGGCATTGCTTGATAAACGCGATACAAAAGAGGGGGAATGATAATATGTACAGTCGAAAAATACGGTTGCTCAGTCTGAATATGATCCTGGTGATGCTGCTCACGCTGATCCCTGCGCGGGCGAGGGATGAAGCGGAAATCGATAAGAATGAGAAAAAGATATACACGATTACACTTGATGGAAAAGACGGAACGTTGGGAAATGAAAATAGGATAACAGTCAACTATTCTGAGGACAACCCTCTTTCCTTGGGCAATTATAAGTTCACGAGAGCTGGATATACCCTTGTTGGCTGGACAAAAGATGAGAACAATGACGAACGGGTGGCGGACAGAAACGGTATCATTACTGTGGATCTCGGTTATGAAACGCTTTACGCTATGTGGAAGGCTGACGATTATCTTGAGGACAATGTATCGCTGGTCATCGGTGGCGAGGACAAGAGTGATCTGCTGAATAGTACAACTGAATGCAGCGGCACGGGATGGACATATCGGAGTGTCGATGATACGACGAGCGAGCTGCATTTGAGCGATGGTTATAACGGTGGAAATATTGTCTGCAAACGGGATAATGTAAATATCGTTTTTGATGCTTCGGTCAGCACGAGCCAGATTGAAGTGAGCGGAGCATTGTCGCTTACGGCTAATAGTACCTCTGCTGCTGTTGTGTCGGAAGACAGCTGTGCGATTCGCGCTAAAAGTGTTGCCATAGCAAATACGGGTGGGATTTATAGGATCGTATCTAATACAAAGACTGCGATTGAGGCGGAAAGTTTATATCTTGCTTCCGGTAATGTGAGCATTGAGGGCAATCCTGCTGTTTCTAATAGTCTTCCGGTTACCTGCGAAGAGGGAATTGCCTATAGGAGCAATCGGAATGCCGATGGATTGATGTCGGGACTGTATAGCTATCGGAAAAACATGACGGTCACACTCAAGGGCAACGGCGGCACGCTGGATGGGATGACAGAGGAGAAAATAGTTGTCTATTCTGAGGAAGAACCGCTCGACCTGAGGAACTATCCGTTCACGCGGGATGGCTATGTCCTTGTCGGCTGGGTTTCGGATCTGAACAGTATGAAGTATGAGGCGGGTGCTGATGAAACGCTGGCGAAAACGGGCAGCTACGATACACTTTATGCCGTCTGGCTGCAGGTGCCGAAGGATGGCAACTATATCATCATTCAGGGCAGCCAATACAATGGTGCAAGCGCCAGTGTCAAGACCAGCGCTGGCACGTTCAGCAGTTTTGACCTGCCGGAAGATGGAAAATTTACTCTGCCGGATCTGGCGAGCGTCAGCACAAAAAATGGAGCGGCAGTCTGGGCGGATCGGTTCACTGAAGAGGCTTACCTGAGCGGGGAAACCGCAACACTGAAACCGGGGGCTTTCCTTTCCGGCTGGTGGCACAGCAGCGACGGTACGTATGTTATCTTTGACGGCAACGGCGGCACGATGACAAATACGGTAAACGGCGTTCAGCATATCGTGACCCGCCATCTGGTGGGGCTCAGAATCGGCGGAACATATTACAGGGAAACGCGGATTGCTAAACCTGGCTATATGGTGATCAGCTATAACACTAAGGCGGACGGCTCGGGCGAGTTCTATCCGGTCAGCAGTTTCACCGTGCCCGAAAGCATGAAGGAAGCGACGGTTCTCTACGCCCAGTGGGCGCTGCTTGATCAGTTGAAAGACGGCGTGCGCCTTATTATCGACGATGACGATATGACGGGGCTCCTCGGCAAAAATGGCTGGAGTTACGGCACCGGCTGGCGATTCAGAGATAACGGAGAGCACGGAACTGCTGACGGCCAGATCGAGATAAGGGACAGCACACGCTACAGCGGCGGCAGAATCGCCTTTGATGGAAATCTGACGCTCGGATTTGTTGACGGTGTGAGCGTTGGACAGATCGAAGCGGCAGGCAGCCTGACACTTGTGAACAATGCGTCGGTAGGTGCACAGTTTTCAGTGAAGACAAATGGTGTGGCAGCAATCCGGGCAGAGAGTGTTACTATAAAAAATTCTGCTGCGGTATATCGTATCAGTGCGGAAAACGCCGTTGCTGTAGATGCGTCGTCACTTTACCTCAGCTCGCCAAATGTAATTATCGAGGGACGTCAGGCTGTGGCAAAGTATACGAAGATTACCTGCGCGAGCGGAATCGGATACAAAATGTCGAGCGATGGTTCAACGCTTATGACCTATTCCGATACGAAGCAGATTGCCCTCGAAGGCAACGGCGGAACCCTGCAGGGTCTGCCGATGACCATTGCAGAGTATCGCGCGGTTGAGGAGCTTGACCTGAACCGGTATCCGTTTACGCAGGAGGGCTATGCCCTTGTCGGCTGGGCGGCGGATCAGAAAGGTGAGAAACTTGTCACGGATGCGACCGGACATCTGAAGTCGACGGATTATGGAACGCTCTACGCCGTCTGGCTTAAAGTACCGGACGGCAACTATGTGATCCTTCAGGGCAGCTATGCCGGCGCATGTGCCACCAAGGCGGGCTTCAGCAGCATTGCCATGGCGGCGGATGGAACGGTAACGCTGCCGGAAGTGAAACAAAACAAAATGGGACTCTGGCGGAGAAGCGATACCAACGAGCCTTACTTCCCCGGTGAAACGGTCAAGGTGCCGTCCGGCACGCGCTTTGGCGGAATGCTGTTTTATAATGCGCGCAAGATTATTATCTTCGACGGCAACGGCGGTACGATGACGGATACAGTGAATGGTGCTCAGTGTACTGTAACTCGCCGGTGGGCAAGTTTTTCAGAGAGCGATTCAAATCACGTCTGCCCGCGATTTGCGAGAGATGGCTATACGATGACCGGCTACAACACCAAGGCGGACGGTACAGGCAAGTCTTATCCGTATGATGAGATCCTCGTGACCGAGGACATGGACGATCAGACGATCCTCTACGCTCAGTGGGAGAAGATCGTACCGAGCGGAAAGTATATCACTATCGACGGAAAAACATATGATGCCATGAAGGAATGCAGGGGCAACGGCTGGAACTATAATTATCACGCCGATTCTGATGAAGGACGGCTTTGGCTGATGGATTATCACGGCGGCAGCATTGTGTCCGATCTGAGCCTTGCTGTGTTTGCTTCTGGTACGAACAACACGGTGAGCGGGAGCATCGAGAGTAAGGAAACGCTGCAAGTGAGTGTTGCCGGGCAGCGGATGAATAATGAACTGACCCCCGGCAACCTGCGCGTCCGCGCAAGCGAGGGGTACGCCCTGCGCGCAGGGAGGACGATGCGGCTGGAGGCGGCGGACGGCGAGCTGAACATTAGCGGCGGCAAGAACGGTCCGGCACTTTACACACAGGAGCTGCAGATCTCGTGCTGGGAGAATGGCTTCTTTGAAGCGACAGGCAGCCCGAACGCGCTCTCCTATGGCAAAATGATCAAGGATCGCTACCAGACCTATCTAATCCGCGGCGGCAAGGATAAGGAGAGCGCAGTGCCGATCACGGACGACACCTATGATAATAGAGCCTACATCTCCTACGAGATGCGGGATCGTGTGCTGATGCTGCACGGCGTTGACGGCGTGACTGAAACCGGGGAGAACTTATATGTTGTGCGCTCGAAGAGCAATTCGATCGACCTTGGTGCATACTCAAACGTGTTTACAAACGCTGGTAGACGCCTGCTTGGCTGGTCGAGGACAGAAAATCCTGCGACGATCGACTATGCGGCGGCGAGCAGTACGGCGTATTGCTTTGAGTATAACTACGAGTTTGAGGCGGACCTCTACGCTGTGTGGGAGAGCGACGGGCAGATCGGCGTAGTGCTGAAGGACTACGGCTGCTATGAAGAGAATGGCGGATATACATATTCTGAAATATGTACTGTGCCTGTCAGCGGCGGCACGTTTGAATTGCCGAAGTCTTATAAATCGGGCTATGTCTTCACGGGCTGGCTGGGCAGCGACGGGCAGACCTACACGGCCGGAACTCAGATCAAGATTTCTGCTTCGACCGAGTTTACTGCACAGTATGCGACCGGAACATTTGAGATAGATGGCAAAACCTATTCGACGGATCGCCCTCATGGCAGCCAAAGCCTTGGCTGGGCATATGATCCCCATACAGAGTGGAATTGGGGACAGGCGGAAATCGACATTTACAGCAATTACTCCGGAAAACCGATCAGCGTTTCAGGAAACATTGCGCTCCATCTTGATGGAATGATCACGGGTGCGGCAGGACAACCTGCAATTTCGGCGGATGGCAATGTAAGGATCTATGCCAATCGATATGGACATAGTGCGGCTGATAAACTGTCTGCGCAGGTGTATGGCGGCGCTGGGGCGCCGGCTGTAAAGGCAACGGGGGATATTTGGATCGACGGTTTAAACAGCTATACACAAACCCTCGTTTTCAAGGGCGACAACGGACGGCCTGCTTTCGAAGCGCAGCGAGTTTGCTTTTTCGAACCTTTGCTCGCCGGAGAATCTGAGACTGCTGCGGACTTTGTTGGAATCTATCAGGCTCAAAGCTATGTTTGCGCAGAATATCCCATTACGATAGAGGCCAAAGAGGGAGACGTGCTTCCGGCATTCCCAGATACGGCGTTCAGAAAGTTTGTCGGCTGGCAGACGGAGCGCACGATGACGGGATGCCCTGACATTCAGTACCGTCCCGGCGATACATATACGGGTGAGCAGAGAATGCTGGTTGCGTACTATATGCCCTCTGCCTGTGGGGCGGTTGTTTTAGACGGCAACGGCGGTGTGACGACAAAAGATTCAAAGTACTATGTGATCGAATCTTCTGGCGCAGATCTGCGGGTGACGGCGGATACGCTTACAGACGCATTTCAGAGGGATGGATATCGCATTGACGCCTACAGTACGGATGATGCAGGAAAGCAGAATCGGACTGCGGCGGAAGATCTTGTGGAGCGTTTGACCGGAGATACGACCATTGTTGGTCAGATCTGGACGTATTTTGCTCAGTGGGAGCGCATCGGCGATAAGACGGAGGACAACTCCGCTTACTATACCAAAGCGGACGACGGCACGGTGAAGATCGAGTCAGTCGATCAAGCCGTGCTCGAAGAGCAGCTCAAAAAAAGCGGCACGGTACAGATTGACCTGTCCAAGTTGAAAGATGCTCCTCGCGACGTGATCCTGCCCGTCAGCGCCGTGAACAATGTCCTTGATTTGAAAGTGGAGGCATTGTCAATCAAGATGGCGGACGCGGTGGTCACGCTGGACAAGACTGCGATGCAGTCGGTCATCGAGATGGCGAACGGCGCTGATATTCAGCTGCATGTCAGCACCGACGACGCACTGAGTGGCAATCAAGCCGCAATCATTGGCAGCACGGTGCAGAGCAAGGCGCTCGATGTGAGCCTGACAGCAAACGGAACGGAAATTCACAATTTTGACGGCAAGGTGACCATCTCCGTCCCGTTCACATGGACGAAGCAGGGCGTGCTGCAGGCGTGGTATCTTGCCGGGGACAACAGGAGAGAAACCGTTGACGTGGCGTACCGCGACGGGAATGCCGTGCTGACGCTGTCGCATTTCTCGACCTATGCCGTTACGGTCACCAATACGCCAAATGACACGATTGTGAACATCGGAAAAAACTCAGTCACGGTGAACGTGCCGGAGTCGAATTGCGTGAGCTGCGTTGCGGCGCTCTTCAGCGCGGATGGCAGGCAGCTGGCAGTCGGACAAGCGACGGTGAACCAAGGCGAAGAAACGACCGTGACGTGGGGCGCGGTCAACAGCGCAGAGGTGCTCACGCTCAAGCTGTTCTGGCTTGACGCAAAGGGCGCGCCCACCGGCAGCGTTCTGTCGGTGCTCGTCAAGGTGTCCGCCTGATAAGGGCGGCTTGACCCAACATTCTGCGGCGGCGCTGCCGCCGGGATGATAAAAACAACAAAAAGGAGAGAAACCAGATGAAGAAACTCATTTCGCTGCTGCTCAGCATGGCGATGGTGTTCTCCATGACCGCCGTACAGGCTCTGGCGGCGGATGAAGAGACGGCCATGTTGGCAGACACAGGCGCGGAGGGCACCGATGCGCCGGTGGCACAAACGGTCACACTGGATCTGTCGCAGGGCAGCATCACGATCTCTGCCACAGGCTATACGCAGGGCAGCGGGAACGAAACCCCGTTTACCGGCGCGTATACGATCGAGCAGAGCGATAAATCTAACCTCACTAATACTATCAGCGTGGAGAATGGTACACATCAGATCACGATGAATAATGTTGATATTGATGTTAGCAGTGTTTCCGGCGCTTGTGCGTTTTCCATCGAGGCGGGTGCATCGGTTCTGTTAAAATTGGTTGGCACGGTGACATTGAAAAGTGGCAACACTAAGGCTGGACTTTCTGTCCCCACTGGTGCAGCGGTGACCATTTCTGCTGACACGGATTCTGATGAATTGACTGCGAAGGGTGCCCAAGGGGGTGCAGGCATCGGTGGTAATAAAAAGACTAGCGGCGGTAACATCACAATTTTGGGCGGTACTGTGAATGCAACTGGCGGCGCTTCTGCCGCGGGTATCGGCGGTGGTGATAACGGCACTGGAACCGGCGAAGGCGAATCAATTCACATCTCCGGTGGCATGATTACGGCAACCGGTGCCGGTGGCGCAGGTATTGGCGGTGGCAGCTATGCAGTTGGTACTGGCCATAGTGGGCAGATCATCATTGATGGCACAGCCACTGTTATAGCAAATGCTATAAATTATGGCGCAGGCATAGGTGGCGGTGCATGTGCAGACGGTACTGGCGTGAGTGGGAAAATTATTCTGCGCGGTGCGGCGAATGTAACTGCAGAATCTGTAAATGGTGGTGGTGCAGGTATTGGTTCTGGCTCAGCTACTAGTAAAGGGGATGTGCATCTTACCGGTGAGTACGGCGAGGTATTGATCACCGATTATGCAACGGTAAAGGCGAACTCAGACAATGCTACAGGTATCGGGGGTGGACGAGCATATGATAGTGCATCGTCCAGATGCAGATCCTATGGAACGGGCATAAATGGCAGACTAACGATCAGCGGGAATGCCAATGTTACTGCAAGCGGTGCTGCTGGCATTGGGGGAAGCGGATATTCTTATTATAAATCTTTAGGCTATACCACTGGTGAAAACGGTGTAATCTCTATTTCTGACAACGCGGTTGTAAAGGCAACTGGTAGCGAATATGGAATTGGTGCTTATAATGATGCATCAGAAAATGGTGGAGTAGTTAATATTGATGGCGGCAAAGTAGATGCTAGTGGTATCCGTGGTTGTAATATCTCCGGCGGCTCAGTATTCGTGAACGGCTCCCTTGGTAACGCGATTGTGAACGGTGGAGTTGTCTTTATAACAAGGTATAATAGCATTGACACACTAACTTCTGATGATGATGGAAATGGTTGGGTTGTCAGTGATACGCAGGTAAAAAATAATAGCATGAAATCCGGTGTGCTGTTCTATGGAAATGGACAAATAATCGGTAATTCCTATACCTTGCCCGCGGATCGCGAGATCGACCGAGACAGAACCATGACGGTGGACGTGGGACAGGAACTGATCGTTCCGGCAGACACTACCCTAGCAGTGAACGGAACGCTGATTGTAAAGGGAAAATTGACGGTGAACGGTAAGCTGGTGGTCGCGGGAACGCTCAACACCGCCGAAACCGGCGTGATCGCGGGAAGCGGCGAGACGGAGATCACCGGCACGGTGACCGGCAAGAAGCTGCCCATCGCCATTCAGGCACATGACATGAGCACGATGGAAAAGACCTTTGACGTGTCCACGCTCTTCACCATTCCGGAAACCGCCGGAGCGGCGACCTACACGGTGACAAAAGGCGGAACGCCTGTCGCATTGGAAGTTACAACGCTCTCCATCCCCGATGGCGGCGTATTCACGGTCACCGTTGCCACGAAGGAGACGGAGTATTATCAGGCGGCGTCCGCCACAGCGACGCTCACCGCGACAGTGCATAACCATCAGCTGCGTGCAGTCGACGCGATATTGCCCACCTGCGAGGAGTCGGGCAATATCGCGTATTGGGTCTGCGAAAGCGGCTGCGGAAAGTATTTTAGTGACGAAAGCGGAGAGAACGTGATTACCGCTGCGGAAACAGTCTTGCCTGCAAAGGGGCATCAGTTCGATAACGGCGTCTGCACCGCCTGCGGTGCGAAAGATCCGGCGTATGAGACGAGTCCTGTGATCGAAGTGGGCTCCTGCAACGCGTACCCCGGCGATACGATTACGATCCCGGTCTCGCTCAAGAACAACGACGGCATCGCCTCGATCATGTTCACTGTCTCCTATGACGCAAACTGCTTGAAGTATCAGGGGGCGTCCTTTACCGAGGAGCTTACGGGGTTGAGCAATACTGTCGCTGTCAACGACGAGACTACCGGAAAAGTTACCATGAGTTGGGTCAAAGGAGCGTCGGGGGAGTATACTGGGAGCGAGACCATTGCCAATCTGAAATTTGAGGTAATAGCGGTTTCGGAGAATACCTCCGCACAGGTTTCGCTTACTTATGACAAAGAAAATGTCTTTAATGAAAGCCTAAAGAATCAAAACTTCCTCGTTAAAAATGGAACGGTTCAAATCGGCAAGTACCGCCCCGGCGATATCAACGGGGACGGAACGGTGAACGTCGACGATGCGCTGCTGCTGCTGAACTATGTCTGCGACCTTAGAAAAGATGAGGTCAAGGGCAACCCTGACGTCAATGGCGACGACGCGGTGAACAACAAGGACGTCGTCATTCTGCTGCGCTATATTGCAGAATATCCGGGCATTACGCTGTACTGAGAGGATTGACGCGTATGAAAAAAACACTGGTGCTGCTGTGCGCGCTGCTGTTGGCGGCCGCGGCGGCGATCCTGCCCGCGCGGGCGGCGGACACCTCGATGCAGATCAAAATAGCGGATCAGCGCTGTGCGGCGGGAAGCTCGGTCGATGTCGCCGTCACGCTTGAGAACAATCCCGGCATCGCCTCGCTCAAGCTGATCGTCTTTTACGAGGAAGATTGCCTGACGTATGAAAGCGCGGCATTCTGCGGCGATTTTGCGAAAAAAGCGGGCGTGTCCCTTGCCCAAAAGACCACGGTGAAGGGAAAATCCTGCGTTATTTTGAACTGGGTCTGCACAAGCGAGGAAGTCGCGGACAGTACATTTGCGACGCTCCGCTTCAAGGCCAAGGATCGCCCAACAAAGGAAGAGGCAACGCTGACGCTGCAAACAGATGTGGACAACGTTTTCGATGCGGAACTGGAAAATGTCCCGTATACGCTTTCCAACGGGAAGATCACCCTGATCAGCGCGGCGATCGGGGTCGAAACGACGGAGCAAGCGGACGGGCTGCACTTTCAGATCAAGAATCTCGGCTTGCCTGAGGAGCAGAGAGTGCGGGTCGTGATCGCGTTTGCCGACGCAAATGGTCGGCAGTCCGGATTTGCCGTTTCGGAGCCCGTTGCTGCAGAGAACTTAGACACGCTGCAGCTGATCGGCGCAAATCGGAAGGCTGATGATGCATGGAAGCTCTTTGTTCTCGATGCAGACTCACTTGCGCCTCTGTGTGAATCGATCAGCAGCTCGCGATCGGATTATAGCTAAAGCAATGTGAACGTAAGTATAAATCAATCCTAGTATAAAAGGCCGCCATCTCAAAAAGTAGTTGCTTACTGAGATGGCGGCCTTTTAATAAGCGTTCTTCCGTATGTCAGCCGCAGAAAAGCGTAAGCGGCAACAAAAACGACGCTGATTGTGGCTATTATGCACAACTGAATGTGCCTGATTTGACTATGAAACTAAAAGATGTGACAGACTGGAAAAAAGTTTGGAAATACGCTTGACATTTCCTGGGATGCGTGTATAATAGCGTACTGTTCCGCGAATGGAGCGTGCACCTTGTAAATTAAACAACGAAACTTTGACAAG
>OGME01000854.1_pt1 | contig 23286 bp, 19 predicted proteins | sample 1572981 | NCBI WGS metagenome assembly OGME01 (sample SAMEA2581902, study PRJEB24529) | metagenome | biome: Human gut stool | place: China | collected 2011
ATGTTGGTACTCTCTATTTTTCTTTTATTCAACTGACAAAAACTTTACTCTATAGTTTAAGGTCTTCTCCATATAGGTGCGGTTGCCCATCAGGTCATACTCGTAGGTGTAAATATAAGTGCCGTAGTTGTCCTCTGTCTCCGTTGCAGAAACCAGCTTTCCTGCAGCATCGTAGGTAAAGGTGCGGTCTGTCTCCACAATCTGGTAGGCAAAGGTCGCATCCTTGTCATGCTTTGCATGCTTGGTGCCGTGGGGGTACAGATCATCATGTTTTCCATCCGTGTGCCTGCCGTTATGTTTTTCATCATAGGCGTAGCCTGCCAGGGATTCGATTAAAACGCAAAAATAGAGCAGCTCTATTTTACTAGACCTGCTCAAAAACTAACATCACATCCAAAAATTTACTATTAATCAACAATAAATGGCCAATATGTTCCTTCATAAGAGCCAACATTGCAAACCTGATTACTCACAGTAATATTGCGTGATGCATCCATGCCAATACTCATTACATTACAAGTAGCATAATCGTAAACTATGATTCCAGAAAACATTTGGAGCACCATAGGTAATCCCACTAAATGTGACTCTATTTGATTTCCCTCAAAGTTCAATTTGTACGTCATTTATCAATTCTCTCATAAACTGTATCTTATCTTCTCGTTAAACTTACAAATAATCAACCAACTTAGGGAAGTCAAAATTCAACTATGACTTTTGATATTTCTTCCCATTCAAACACTAACGGTTCATAATATTTCGCTCCGGGAAGCACAACAAACCCCTCCTCCGACATATAAAAAGAAGAGGCTTGAAACAAATAGCTGATTGAATCTATCTCTCCGTTATCTTGTTCTGGATTATTTCCATCAGACGTAAGGTTATTTATTACAATTTCCTTTTCTGTCATATGTCCATAATATAATATTTTTTCTGCATCTTCCTTGAAAATAAACAATCTGATTTCTCTTGAATCATCATCAAAATAATGAACCAGCATATCTTCAAATTTATCTTCATTTTCAATTAAGTCACCGAGCAATACTCTTCTGCCATTCAGCATGTCAATAACAATAGCATATGCAATCTTTCCGGGAAGCCTACTTTCTGTCCCTCCTTCATATAAGACCGAAAGATAATGTTTATATTGATAAATTCCTGTAATTTGCATCGCATTTTCACCGCTAAACAGATCATACAAGGGTCCCCCAATTTCTGCACAATCTAATATCCAACACGCGTCTTCCCATAAAGTATGATTGATATTCCACTGCAATTTTTCATTCGAACATCCACTAATTTTTACATATGGTACATAATATGTTTTATCCTCTGAAGTAGAGAAAGAAAAAACATCTTTCTCTACTTCATAAGAATAGGATGTCAGTTCAGAAGTAACATTTTCAACAGTTCTTGTTTCTGCAATATTTTCTTGATATATAGTTTCACTGTTTGGCACTTCCTCTAAAGCAACTATACTTTCTTCCTCGTTGTTAATATATCTCTCGCCTTCAGCACATGCACTCAAAAATAGCATACCTATCAAATATACATAAACTATTCCAAATATTCTATTTCCCAAATACATCGTATGCTTTCTTATACTTTTCACTCCTGTCCTCCCAGTTCTTAGGCAACGGGTTACTGTGATTACCCACTATTAACCTACCTTCCTTTATCTCATACTCTCCTCCATTTCTTATGATCTCCAAATCATCACTGTTTGCCGTAAAACCATTTACAAAATACTGAGTAATCAAAAAAATTCCTTCCGTATTTCCGTAAGTTGAAGCATAATCATTTAAGCTCCCTACACCTGTTTTTTTCACATTCGTAGTTCCCCAAAACCATGCCGATGCCTCTAAGCTGTAATTAGCCGCAATATAGTGAACTCTGTCAACTTCATCACTTAACATATTATCATATGCGCCTATCTCTTTCAAAAACGTATCTTGCGTATCTTTCCATGATAATTGTATATACCCTGCTCCTCGTTCGTCAAATTTCATTGTGGAACCTGAACTAACTCTTTTAATATATGAACTCCAATTGTCTGCGCTAAGCGTTTCTTTTCCATTTCTCATTCCCTCAATGTTATCTATTCCAAAATTACTTTCATGCGCCATTGTAGCCATAAACATTGTTATACTTGCTTTATTTGTTATACCATACTCATTTAAAGTACGATTAAATTTAACAATATAATCTTCCTTTTTACCATTAAATGCTCGCCAACCAAACTCTTCTAACTGTTCTATTGTCACATGAAAAATCTCACATGCAAAATTTTTATTTTGCTTGTATGCTGTTGCCATAATACGCTGCACATAGGACATATTTTGTTCATAATTATACGCTAATACATAGTCTATAGACGCTTGTGGTAACTGTAACTCATGTAAAGCACTTAAAAATTTTTCTGCAATATATAGACTAATTTTCTTTTGGTATTTTTCCTTTAATGGCATTTTTGAATACTGAATATATAAATCATTCATTTCATTTTCATACACCCAATGTCCGCTCGGATCCGTATAATTCAGATAGCTGCTCACGCAGTAATTATACCTGTTGAGTGTCAGCGGTTCTGTCTGGCTGCCGAGGTAGCTGTCTTCGGTGAGGAAGGTCGCCGTTACCACGCAGTAGTACCTTGCTCTCAGATACTGGCTCTCGATATTCGGATTGTAGGACTCTCCGTTATAGGCATATTCGTTCTCATACTGCGGAGCACCGAAGGCGATCTCTCCGGTGACGCTGTAACGGTAGGACTGGTAGACCTGTCCCTCTTCATTGGTGATGCCAGAGACGCTTCCCCTGGAATCATAGAGATAATATCCGGTGCTGCCATCGAACCGGTCAAGGGAGATCCGATCGAATCCGCCGTTTATCTCTGCTCCGTAGATATACGAGGTATCCGTCTTGCCATTGATGTTCTGCTCGACCAGTACTTCAGCATGCTCACGGTTGACATCGTTTAAGTACTCGATCAGTTCGTAATTCTTTTCCTTGCCGGTGGTCTTGATCCGGGAGATCAGGTCTGCTTCAACAGCACTTACTTCCTCCTGTACCGGGAAGAGGATGCCGCACTGGTTCTGGCTGTTGTTCTCCTCCGCATTGGTTGCATTGCCGTAGCCGGCGTCATCCGTGCCCCCGGACTTGCTGTTCTTCTTATTGTTGCCCTTCCCCTTACCGTTGCCGTTTCCATTGCCGTTATTGCCGGAATTTCCTTTTCCGTTGTTTCCGCTGCCGGAATTGTCCTTGTTGTTCCCGTTGCGTTGCCGGAATTACCCTTCCGGTCATCATCGGTATGGAGATTATAGTTCAATAAGAGTAACTTTTCCCTCCCTGTCGGTCACTTGGATGAGGTTGTCTGATTCTCTATATCCTCCCGAAGAATCTCCTGCCGAAGGAACATCCTCTGATCCAGTTTATTTTCTTCACAATAATATTTTATTTCATCAAACAGCCTTTTTTTATTCCGTATTAAATCCATCTTCTTCCCCTTTCGCACGCTTTTATCGTTTGCCGATTCCTTTCCTTCTATTGTACCTGTATCCCCGATCCCCCGCAACTGTTCCTCGCCAAAATGCCCCAAATTCTTCCAAGATAATTAATAAAAAATCCACGAAAAAAGCAGAGACGATATTAAAATCATCTCTGCTTCCAGCGTAAACATGGTACTACTCCTTTGTATTTTGAGCAAAAAATATGGGAAGCCTAAGCTTCCCACTCGTTAATGTTCATCTCTTTACGGATTGATTACCGAAGGTTAATGGAGACCTAAATACCCTTTTCCCTTTATCAGTTTTTCAGCCTCTTCACTGTTTTCCATCATTCCGGTTTCGATAGATATCTTTCGGTCTGTCTGGATCAGAATTCTATACGCCCCTCTTCCAGCCGACTTATAACGCACCGATCTCACGTCTTCCCATGAGTATTTTTTCTCTTTTCCCCAAATGGAACGATAAGTAATATCATCCCGCGTCATAGTAATTCTTTTGTTGCGCCAAAACAGGAGGAAATAGCTTCCTTCCATTCCGCATAATAGAAAAAAGATAATACCTGCGCCTTTCACTTCCTTTGAAGTGCTTGAAATCAATATTAAAAAAACTCCCACTCCGATGAACCAGAAAAACACTCCAAGTAGCAATGGTGTCAATGTTCTTCCGGAACACACAGCTTCTTTTTCATCCTTCACTTCTGTAATCCTCCGGTAAGATCTTTGGGTGTACACCAAAAACGGATGCCCCCATTCCTACAGGGAAGCATCCATTTCTTCCATTTTATTTTTACAGCAGGCTGTCCAGTGTCTCTCTGATGGCCTTGATGAAATCCAGGCTGTTGAGGATCACAGGATGCTCACAAGTGGAGATCAGGGACAGGCTCTTGGTCATCTTGCCGTCCTCGATGGTCTTGATGCATGCCTGCTCCAGCTTGTCTGCGAAGTTGCACAGCTCGGGGATCTGATCCAGTTCACCGCGCTTTCTGAGAGCTCCGGTCCATGCGTAGATGGTAGCGATGGAGTTGGTGGAGGTCTCTTCGCCCTTTAAGTGCTTGTAGTAATGACGCTGTACAGTTCCGTGAGCAGCCTCATACTCATAGACACCGCTGGGAGATACCAGTACGGAGGTCATCATGGATAGATCGCCGTAAGCGGTAGCTACCATATCGGACATTACATCACCATCATAGTTCTTGCAGGCCCAGATGAATCCGCCCTCAGAACGGATGACACGGGCTACGGCATCATCGATCAGGGTATAGAAATATGTAATGCCCAGTTCCTCGAATTTTGCCTTGTACTCGTTATCATAGATCTCCTGGAAAATATCCTTGAAGGTATGATCGTATTTTTTTGAAATGGTGTCCTTGGTGGAGAACCACAGATCCTGCTTCGTATCTACGGCATAGCTGAAGCATGCTCTTGCAAAGCTCTCGATAGACTTATTCGTATTGTGGATACCCTGAATGATACCTGCTCCATCAAAATTATGGATCAGTTCACGGGTCTCGGTGCCGTCTGCTGCAGTAAATACCAGTTCTGCCTTACCGGGGCCGGGTACCTTGATCTCAGTATTTTTATACACATCGCCGTAAGCATGACGGGCAATGGTAATGGGCTTGGTCCAGTTCTTGACATAAGGAACGATACCCTTTACCAGAATCGGTGCACGGAATACAGTACCGTCTAAGATCGCACGGATGGTTCCGTTGGGACTCTTCCACATTTCCTTCAGATTATACTCTGTCATTCTGGCAGCGTTGGGGGTAATGGTCGCACATTTTACAGCAACGCCGTACTTCAATGTGGCATTGGCAGAATCCACGGTTACCTGATCATCGGTCTCATTACGATGCTCCAGTCCAAGATCATAGTACTCTGTCTTCAGATCGATGTAAGGCAGTAACAGTTCATCCTTGATCATCTGCCAGAGGATTCTGGTCATTTCGTCTCCGTCCATCTCTACGAGAGGGGTTGTCATTTTGATCTTTTCCATAATGATTTCCTTTCCGGTATTTATTCTTTTACTTTGCAATAGCTATCCAGAACCACATTGGCAAAATCGCTTCTGCAAGGCTTCACCGAATAACATGCCTGCATGTTATTTACTCATATAGTTACTTCGCCCATTGGCTCTGAATAATTACATTCTACAGTAATTTTCACAGACAGGCAACCTATTCCTGCGGCTTATCCTGCTGTGCATAGGCCTCGTTCAGACCGTTTTTCACCATGTTGTCATAGGCGTTGATCATGTGCTGGTGTGCCAGCTGCTCTGCCAGATCGGCATTGCCTGCCTTGATGGCCTCCATGATCTGCTCATGCTCTTCATTGGATTTGGGACCGCGGTTGGCACTGGCCAATGTTTTCTTGCGGACACGCAGGACATACTGATGGAAGTCCTTCAGCTGATGCTCCAGCATCTTGCTGTCACATGCCTCATACAGAATATCATGGAAACGATTATCTAACTCCGCCAGCTGCTCCAGATGCCCCTTCTGGGCATGGAACTTGGACAGATAGACATTCTCTTCCATCTCTTCCATCTGCTCCTTGGTGATATGTTCCGTAGCCCAACGGGCACACAGACCTTCCAGCAGGGAACGGATCATGTAAATATCCTTCACATCCTTCTGAGTAATACCGGTGACATAGGCTCCCTTGTTGGGGATGATCTGAATCAGTCCCTCCAGCTCCAGCTGACGGAACGCCTCTCTGACGGGGGTTCTGCTGACTCCCATCTCCTCGCCGATAGCCACTTCCTTCAATTCTTCATGTTCCTGATATTTTCCGCTTAAGATGTCTTCTCTCAGCTTGTGAAATACCCGTCCCCGCAGGGAGAACTTGTCCGTTACTTCCTGCTTTACATCATACTTACTCACTATAATCCTCGATTCCAGACAACGCTGTTACCGTTGTCATGCTCATTCTATACTTACTCGCCGATCTTCAGATTCTTCTCCAGACAGATCCGATTGACACATGCCACGATCTCTTCATCCGTAAGCACGGTAACACGACCACCGGCGTACTCCTCGTCTACCCACTTTTTGATCTCCGCTACCAGTTCGGAAGTCTTCTGTACCTGCTTGTCTCCCTTTAACTTATAATAGGTGTTCAGCCAGTGTGCGATACCTGCCAGACCGGAGGTGTTGGAAATAGCGCACAATACCGGACGATTCAGGAATTTCTCGGTATCGAAAATGTTGTAGATCTCTTCGTTCTTAAGCAGACCGTCCGCATGGATACCGGCTCTGGTCACGTTGAAATTTTTGCCGACAAACGGGGTTCTGGGCGGGATCTGATAGCCGATCTCCTTCTCATAGTACTCTGCCAGCTCCGTGATGACACGGGTATTCATACCGTTCAGATCACCCTTCAACTGTGCATATTCGAATACCATTGCCTCCAGCGGTGTATTACCGGTACGCTCACCGATACCAAACAGTGAGGTATTTACACCGGAACAGCCGTACAACCATGCTGTGGTGGAATTGGACACCGCCTTGTAAAAGTCATTGTGACCATGCCATTCGATCAGCTCATGCGGCACACCTGCGTGGGTATGGATTGCGTAAATGATACCCTGTACACTACGGGGAATAACGGCACCGGGATAGTTGACACCGTATCCCATGGTATCGCAGGCCCGGACCTTGATGGGGATCTGATACTCCTTCATCAGTTTCATCAGTTCCAGGCAGAACGGAACCACATAACCGTAGATATCCGCTCTGGTGATATCCTCCAGATGACATCTGGGGCTGATACCCTCCTCCAGGCAGTCACGGATAACGCTTAAATAGTGATCCATGGCCTGTCTTCTGGTCATTTTTAATTTCAGGAAAATATGATAATCGGAACAGCTGACCAGAATGCCAGTCTCCTTCATTCCGATCTCTTTTACCAGCTTAAAGTCCTCCTTGCTGGCACGGATCCAGCTGGTAACTTCGGGGAACTTGTATCCCCTCTCCATACATTTATAAACAGCATCTCTGTCCTTCTTGCTGTACAGGAAAAATTCACTGGCGCGGATCATTCCGTTGGGGCCGCCTAATTCATGCAGATAGTCATAGATCTTTACGATCTGCTCTGTGGTATAAGGTGCTCTGGACTGCTGTCCGTCTCTGAAGGTAGTATCTGTGATCCAGATATCCTTTGGCATGTTATGAGGCACGATACGATCATTAAAAGGTATTTTGGGGATTTCGGAATAAGGGAACATGTTACGGAACACGTTCGGCTTCTCCACATCATCCAGTATGTACATATGCTCTTCAATCTCCAAAAGGTTGTTCTTCGGATTCATGGAGACCGGACGATTCTGAAATGCATCACTTTCTCTCATTGGTATACCTCTCTTCCCTGACATTCGATATCTGCAAGATTTTATAATTTTTACTCTGCGCAGTAAAAATACATTTTGTAGTTCTCGTATCATTGTATACAATCATACCATTTGTGTCAATATCTTTGGTATTTATTTTATTGACTTATTTTAATCATATTTTTTATTTTTCCCAGTGATTTTATCCTTTTACTTGTTTTCTAATAATCTCCGTACATTAAGCATGCCGAAGCCCTGCTTGTTCCACGGCTCTCCCAGATCGGTAGCTGTAAGGGACAGCAGACGAACAAATTCTTCATTGGTAATTCCCGGATATTTTTCCATAGCAAGGGCTGCCGCCCCGGATACAATGGGTGTTGCCATGGATGTGCCGCTTTTTGCTACATAGGGTCTGTAGATTCTGCCGTTCCGGTTCTGCCAGAAAGCATTACAGGACAGAATCCTTGTCCCCGGAGCCACAATATCCGGTTTACGGGTCACATCATATCTTCTGCCCCTGCCGGAGTACGTCTCACACCTTCCGGGATCATTTTTACAATATCTTCCGTCATGACAACCCACCGTCAGAACCTTTCTGCTACTGGCCATCTCCGAAATACTACCGTCCTCCGGACCGGTATTGCCTGCAGCACAGACCACGAGAATATTATGGTCCCACAACAATTCCAGAGATTTTCGCAGCATCTGCTCCTTGTAACGTTCCTTCAGGTCTCCGATCCCCACAGAGATATTCAGGACACGGATTCCATACCTGTTTTTCACCCGCAGTACCCATTCCAGTGCTTCCTGCATGGAATCACAGGAGCCCTCCCCCTGTCTGTCCAGCACTTTTCCCACCACAAGCTTTGCCTCCGGTGCCATTCCGCGAAATCTTCCTCCGGACAGTTCTCCGCTTCCGCATACAATCCCGCAGACATGTGTCCCGTGTCCATTATCGTCATACGGAAAGGAACGGCCTTCTACAAAGTCGGAAAAAGCAAGCAGCCGTCCTACCAGATCCGGATGATAAGCAATTCCGGTATCCAGCACAGCAACAGTCACAGATTTCACACGTCCTGCCCCACTATGCAATTGTTCCGGCACCTGTACCTGTTCCCTTACCCGCTGCATCTTGTTCCTTCCCCGTAAAATAAGACAAAACCGGCATAAGACTTATTCTATCTTATGCCGGTTTCTTATCCTGGTGTCGGTAAAATCTGACCCTTATTCATTTATAATTTCGATTCCCTCCGGGAATGCGCTGTCACCGATATTGGTGACACTTGCAGGCAGATGCACCTTTTTCAGTTCCGTATGGCTGCGGAACACTTCATCAGCGATCACACGAACACCATCCGGTATGGTCACTTCGGGAAGATCCCCCTTGTAAGCCACCAGAATGTCCCCGCTGATCAGGTAATCATCCATGCTGTTTTCTTCAAAATCATCCATCCATCCGGTATGCGTAAATGCCTTGGCTTCCACCCGGGTCACCGTATCCGGCAATATCACACTACTCAGATCATCACAGTGATAAAATGCTGCATAATCAATAGTGGTCACACCTTCCGGTAAAGTAATCGACTGTACAGAACTTCTGGAAAAAGCAAAACGTCCGATTTCGGTCGTTCTCTCCGGTATGCTCACTGCTCCTACCGACTGGTTCCTGTAATATTTCCATTCCGGAATTTTTCCGTCTTCTGTTTCCGCTGTGATATCCTGCGGTTCACCGTCAGTCTCCTGTCCTGCTACCGGTTCCGTATAGCCCTGTTGCACAGTTTCTTCCTCAGGCAGCATCATAACCATCGCATGATTTCCTACGACAAAGGTACTGCCGAGCACCTTTCCGGGCACCGGTGTCGGTGCAGGGGTCGGCGTTTCAGTGGGGGCAGGCTCTGTTGTTGCCTGTGAATCCGAAGTTCCGTCTGCCGCCGGTGTCGCCGTCGGCGCTGCCGTTACCAGAGGACTCTGACTTTTCTGCTCTGCCAGCTTCTGTGCAAACTTTTCAGCCACGCTGCCTTCGTCCGCATGAATCGTTACGTTATCACAATTTAAGAATGCATCGTCTGCGATGCTTGTCACCGTGTCCGGAATATAAATATCCGTAAGGTTCGTACATCCGGCAAATGCCTGTGCATCAATACTCTGTACATTCTCAGGGATCGTGATCTGTTTCAGTCCGGTGCATCCTGAAAAAGCATATTCATCCACTGAGGTAAGACCTTTACCAAGTACAACCTCTTCCAGATTATTACAGCCCCAGAACACATAGGCATCCAGTCGTTTCACAGATTTGGGAACCACAACAAACTGTACCTTCTGGTTATTTTCAAAAGCACTCTCACCCACGACTTCCACTGTATCGGGAATCGTGACACGTTCATCGCTTCCTCTGTATTTTGTCAGTGTACTGCCTTCAATCTGAAAATCGGAGGCAGACGCTGCCGCATCTGCCTCCGACACAGGAAGATGTGTCAGGATCAATGCGGTAGCTATCAATGCCAATGCAACTACCCACTTTTTATGATTCATAAACCTTCCCATCCTTTATTTTCACTAGGCTCTTGCCTTGCGCAGAGTCTTCTTATCCTTCTTCATGAAGAATACTATGGACAGACATGCAAGACCCAGAGACAGGAACCACTTCGGATGAATGGCATCTCCGGTCTTAGGAGTGCTGTCTGCGATTGTTCCGGCTGTCAGGTTGTTCGTATCCACATAGATCACATACGGTGAGAAATGCTCCGCCGTAAAGGTAATGCAGGATACTCCGGAAATCGTGGAGAACTTCGGTGTCAGCTTGTCTAACTTACTGTTCACCACTCCTGCCACCTTGTTGTTACCTGCATAGGTGATCAGAGAATCCGGGATCGGCAGGGTAATGCTGATGGACAAACCTGTAGTATCCGTGATCTTGTTATTGCCGGTGGAATCATAGAGACTGATATCCATCGGGAAATACTTGATGGCACTAATATCGTTGCCATACTCTGCCATCAGCGCCTTTACTACTTCCTCGGAAGCAGATGCGCTCTCAGTGATCTTGATCACAAAGTTATCGGAAGATCCGTTTACCGTAGCAGATACCACGCCGGTATTGGACAGACCGTTCTTGTCAATGACAACGGTGGTTCTGCCGCCGGAGACATTTCCTGTTGTAGTACTGTTCGGTCTTCTGTTGGAATTGGAATTCGTAGAATTACCGCTTCCTGTAGATTTATTTGTTTTATTACCTGAACCGGATTTTGCAGTATAATTTGCAGTTACCGTTACATTAGCTTCCGGCATAGTGATGACCGTTGCAGACAATACCTTGCTGGCAATCTTCGTATTGGCCGGATCTATTGACCAACTACTGAACTGTTGGTTCGCCGCAGGGTCATTTGCCACGATGATCGGCTGGGAACCTGCTATGTAGCTTCCGGATCCGGATCCGTTCTTAACAGTCAGGGTATACATCTTAGCTGTCGTACCGTTCGTTCCGGGGCTGGTACTGGTTCCCGGGCTGGTGCTGGTGCCGGGATTCGGACTGGTACCGGTTCCCGGGCTGGTCGTTCCACCGTTATTGGAACTACTGGTCTCATATACCGCATAGAAATCTGTATCTTCGGTAAGTGCCGTTGCAATATCCGGTAACCATTCCTTGAAAGTATATCCGCTGACCGTAGGAGTCTGAATGCTGGGTGCAACAGATCCCTTCTTTATCGTGGTCTGATAGAATACTTCCTTGGTCACGCTATTAATATAACGGATGACAATATCGTCTTCACTCAGAGCTTTGTATACTGCTCTGGTGGTAAAGGACTCTGTAATATTGGTCAGTTCTCTGTCCCATCCGGTGAAGACATAACCGTCTCTCACCAGATTGGAGGTATTGGGCAGTTCTGCATCTGCGATGCTGCCGCCGGAGGACACTTTGATTTTCGTAATGACAGTACCATCCCAGTCTTCAAAGGTTACCGTCAGCTTGTTGGCATCGGGATCTTCCTTGCTGTAAAAGGCAACACAGGTACGATCTTCAGACACTTCTCTGTAATCAGGATCCCAGTACTGGAAAATTTCACCAGCTTTTCCTGCTGGTTTCGGTGCCGCCGCATCTTCCCCTGCCTTAACTGTCTGGGTATCCACATTAATATACTGTCCCAGTTCCTCATTCCAGTCACGGAAGATAACTGTATAATAGTCTTCACGGCTTGTCTCTTCTACGGTAAATCCCTTATTCGTTCCGTACTCCCACATATAAGTGTCTTTAGGCGTTACAATAAGAAGATCCTTAGGATTATCTTTCTTTTCTATTTCATTAAATGCCAGATCACCCACGATTGTAACGTTCTGAACACCTTCCAATCGATCCAGATGGCTCTTGTTAAATGCATCATTCTGAATCGTTGTACACGTAAGAGGTAATTTAACATTCTGTAAACTTGTAGTATCAGCAAATGCTCTTTCCGGAACTACCGTAATTGCACTTTGGCTCAAATCAATCTCTCTGAGATTTTTACATCCTTCGAAAGCACTGGGAGCCAAGGAAGTCACTCCAGCCGTTTCATCAGCCTTAACATATTTACTGTCGCGTCCCTCCAAACACTCAATAATACGTGCCTTTGTTCCATTACTCATACCATAAATAATAGAATTATCACAAGAAAAATAATCTGTTCCTGTAAAGTTTACACTCTTGAGATTTTCACAACCAGTAAAAGGAATAATTCCCAAATCTGTAATCGTACCAGATAATGTCACATCCGTCAAAGCATTACAATCTTCAAATGCCTTATCTCCTATGGATGTAGTATTTCCATTAATCTCAACCTTCTTCAGATTTGTGCAACCCTTAAAAGCTCCTTCCTCAATAGAAGACATATCACCATTGCTGATCAATGCAGTCAATGAGGTAGCTCCCTGGAAATCCTCTGCTTCAATATTATCCAATCCCCACAAAGTTACTGTTTTTTCCAAGCCGGTATACCCTGCTTGTTCATCACTGGTCTCTTTGCTCTTATATAACCCATCTGCAATAGCCTGCACGCCATCCGGTATTTTTATATTCAGAGCCGAATCTATAAAGCTCTGCTCATTCTCTGTCAATGATGAGTTTCCATATTTATTTAAAGCTGTCTTCGCAGCACTTCTCTGTTCATCTGTCAAATAAGGATAATCATCCGGATTATCTGCATATTTTTTCAATTCACTGAAAGCCGGGAAATCAGTTAACTCACTAACCTGTTTCTCACTGTTATATTGCACAATCAGATTCGACGGCCATCCACTGCAATATGTAACATAGCTCTTAACCTGACTTGCATTATTGTATCTTCCATTCTCACTCATGGCATAGAGATAAGGAGTGGACTGTGACGAAATTTCTCCTACAAATTTCAATTTCACTTTCGGTGTTCCATCTGAATCCGCAGCTACTCCAGAACAATTTATATGCTGTGCACCGGTATAATCCTGTGTTTTAAATGCATTTTCACCAATCTGTACAGAACTGTTATTGAACACAACAGTTGCCAGATTGTGGCATCCCTTAAACGCATTTTCACCTATAGTCTGCACACTTGCCGGCAGAGATACCATTTTGAGGTTACAGTAGTTGGCAAAAATGTTGGCGTCAATATTATAAATATGATAAGGACCGATAGGATCCGGCATATTCAGAGTCTCAACGCCTTTTCCAACACGGCAGCTAATCAGTTTATTGGACGAATCTACAACGTAAGTCGATCTTCCGTCTTCTCCATTTACCTTCGGATCCTGTACAGTCAACTCATACTTGTTCTGACTGACATACTGCGATGCATTGGAATCAAAGATTACATAACTAAATGCAAAGCAATTGTCCTTAGCAAGATCATGCAGAGACGACTCGCTGGTTCCTTCAAAATAAAAAGTACCGTTAACCGGCTCCCCCGATAACATTTCCTTAAAGCAATCAAAGCAATAAACGCCATTCGGATTTGTAGAGTCTTTTTTCTCTGTAAATGCGAAGCTGTCTCCCTGTGCTGCAATGTAGTGAAGATTCTTACATCCCTTTACAATAGATATATCCGGAGTCTCCCGATAATTGTACGGGAACGTCAAGGAGGATAAGGTCTGACAATTTTCAAATACATTCCATCCCAGCTCCTGCAAGATGCTTCCGCTTCTATCGTTTCCGGAATTGCACAGGTCAATGCTGTTCAAGAAACTACATTCTGCAAACGCATAGTCTCCAATAAACTTTACAGAAATAGGTACTCTGAAGGTATCCAGACCAATACAACTGTAAAATGCATGATCTCCGATCTGTTGTAGCAGACAGGCATCCGGAATGGCCACATTATTTAATGTTCCACAGGCAGCGAATGCCCAGTTTCCTAATACCTTCAACCCATTACCAAAGCTCACACTACTTAAACTGGTACATTCATAGAAAGCGAAACTTCCAATACCAACAAGGTTCTCACCAATATTTAATGTCGAAATATTACCTGCGGTAGCAAACACTCCTTTATCAGCATTAGCCTCTGTGATGTAGTTCCAATCTCCACCACTGGGAATACTCCAGGAAGAAGTATGAGAAATATTGTCATATGTAACATCCAGATACTGGTTACCAATATATTTTACAGCAGCCGCCTTGATCCACTGATGGGTACTGTCTCCGCCGCTCTGTGCAAAATCATTATAGGTCTGTTTTGGACCATTATAGCCCGTCACAGCTTCTGCACTAGTAATAACGGAACCTGACTTATAATAATAGAAATTCTCCAGCGGCAGATTCTTCCACTCATCCACCGTAGCATAGCACGGTGTCATTTCTCCGGTATAAAAGGTCTTTTCTTCCTGAACATAAACCGGTGTAATTCCATCTGCCTCAAAAACAAGATTTCCCTGACTATCTGTCTTCTGTTCCGTGGTATCTACCATAATTTTATTTTCTGTCAATTTTTCATAATATAATGGTTCACCACTGGAACTTGCCGCTACATATCCCTGACCTGTACCCATATTACCGGTAGGCTGAATATACGCATTTACCGTATCAGGAATCGTCAGCGTATTATTGGGCAGATTACTGCTTTTATTGTACCCCAGTATAATAGCCGCCCAGTCATTATCATACATTTTATATGCAAACTGATAGCTAGTGCCATCGTCATTTGTTCCGGTTGTATAAATTGTATCTGTCGGTTCGACAATAGGAATCAAATCTTCCATCACAGGCACACTACTGTTAGCTCCATTTAACAGATCTGCGGTTCTTTCTGCAGTATCTCTACGAATAGATACCTTATATTTTGCACCGCTATGCGTATCCGCATGGGTATGATCCGCTGCCTGTGTTGCAATCTCTTCCTCCGCACGCAGTCCTTCCGTAGGAATCGCTGCCACTACGATCGCTGAGATCAGGAACAATGTTCCCAGGGTTTTCCTTACTGTCTTTTTTAATCTTCTGTTAGTCTTCTTTTTACCCTTAGTCATCCTTTACTCCTTTGTCGTCACCTTTTTGGCAACCACTACAAATCTGCCGTTTTTCTCCTGGTAATCACAGGTGGACAGTGTTAAAAGCTGGTCACCGAACGAAGCTGTGACTCCTGTGTCATATAATGACATCTCTGCCATATCATTCATATAGGAGTCAAATTCCTGCTCGCTCTGGGCGTCTATAAACTGATAGTATTTAAATACGATTTCATCTTCACTATAGACCCGGGATCTGAATACATACATGATCTCATACAGGCCTTTTTCATAGATGGTGTCAAACTGTATGTAGGGATGTTTCTCACAATAGCTCTGGTCGCTATATGAAGATAAGCTTCCGAACATCTGCCCGCTCTTCATATGATGTCCATATAGAATGAAGTTTGTACTGGGCTTGAGCACATCACAGTCCTTGTCCATAAAAATGGATCCGTTCTTATCATACTCCTGATTCAGATTATGATCCAGATAATATTCATTATCCGTTGTCTGCATTACAGGGTAATCTATATTAGTATCGTCAATTTTTACCCATCCGATTAGTCTTTTGTTCTTATTTAATAAATTTTTATATTCATCCAGTACCGGAGGGGGCGTACTCTGCGTTTCATCCGCGGTGTAATGGATCACAGGATCCTGATTCTGACCGGTTGCCGGCTCTTTATCCTTCAATTCACTTAATTGCTTGTAATTATCGGCAGTACGGATGTTATACCAGTTATAAATTCCGAAATAGCCAAGGCATGCCACTGCGATCACACTGCAACAGACCACAAGAAGTTTCCTTCGTTTCTCCTGTTTTTTCAATTCTTCCTGAACGATTTTGTCAATCTCTGCCTCGTCAAACTGCGGTTCTGCTTTCTTCTTCACAGAAGTCTTCTTTTTTGTTGTCGGCCTCTTTTTGGGAACTTTTTTATCAGGACTTTCTTTTTTTACAGTTTCTTTTTTCTTTGATGCTTCTTTTTTATTTTTGGGAGTTTGGGCCTTCCCGATTGTTTTTGTATTTTCTTTCTGAAGAAAATGTCCTTTCGCCGGAGATGTTTCCGGTACTTTTCCTTCCTGTCTTTGAATGTCCTCCGACAGCTCTTCCATGTAATCCTGTCCCAGAATACTATGGAATCTACACCTGCCGCTGCGGATCACTTCCAGCAGTTTCTTCTGATCTACCAGGCTCATCTTCTTCGTCTGTACCCGAAGATTCTCGATCACCTGCTGATCCTTCAGGGCATTCTGATAATCCGCCTCCGTGCGGAACTTTCGCCCCTCTACCACATATATCTTCTGTGCCATCTATCTATCCTTAATTTAAAATCTGTCTTTTCACAATCTATGCATGTCTATATAGATATCTATATTTTACTATATCCGGAAATTATTGCAAGTCTTTTCCGGAAACATTGACAGGCTCCCCCGCATACAATAGAGCATAAATAAAATGTGGAGGCACTAAAAATGAGTGACTTAACTGCTACAAATTGCGGCTGCAATAATTCCTGCGGCAATAACAACTGTGGTAACGGTATCTTCGGCAACAGCTGCATCTGGATCATCCTGTTGCTGTTCTGCGGCGGTGGCTGCGGTAACAACAACGGCTGCGGGCTGCTGGGCAACAACAATGGCTGCGGTGGCAATGACTGCTGTGAATGGCTGATCTGGATCCTGCTTCTGTCCTGCTTCTGCGGCGGTGGCTGCGGTAACAACAACGGTTGCGGTTGCTAATCTCTGATACTGCTTTCCGGGATCTCCCGGAGCTTTGTAGGCACGATCACTCCGGGGTACGGACTTTTCTGTACCCCGAAGGATTGATCGGCATAAGCATGCTGCCGCTCTCATAAAATACTAGTAACTCTTTTGCAGGAAGGTATCGGTACATGGATGATAAGAGAATCGACAAGGCGGCGGCCTTTGACACATTATTCACTTCCAACCGCATTCAGATTCTGAAAATACTGGCTTATTATATGGATCCCCGGCTGCTGAAAGGACTTGCTGTTTACATAAAAATGTCGGAGTTGCAATACACGCTAACACTTTTTCGCAGGCATCCGGAGACTTCTCTGTGCATTGCTCCCTCTTCTGCAAACGAAGAAACTGCCACTGAACTGTGTAATGATCTCATGCCCTTGTGCGACGAGACTCAGAAATCAGCTCTTCGACAAATCACACAAATGATGGACAATATTCATAATTTCCAGGAAATGATGGAAATGGTGCAGACCATGCAGGAATTGTTCCCGGAGGGCTTCTCCGATCTCTCCGGCATGGATCCGTCTATGTTGTCCGGTCTTTTTTCCACTGCAAAATCAGACACAGGAGGTCAGAAAAATGGACTATTCCAAGACACCCCTCTGGATGCAGGATGATCTCGTGAAGGACATCCCCAGAGAAAAACTGGATTTTCTCTCGAAACTTTTTGCCCAGGGGCACGGTAAAAGTCAAAAAGAAATGATGGCACTTCTCATGCCCGCCATGCGTAAAGCGAAACAGGAGCACCTGACTTTTACCCCGCAGGAAATGCAGGCTGCCATCACCGCTATCAAAAAATACAGTACGGAATCGGAGCTTCGTCAGATTGAAAATATTCTGGAGAAAAGCCGATCACAAAAAAATAACTCCCGGCAGGCTTAATGTCTGTCAAGAGTTATTTTATTCAACGTTCAGCCAACGCCATTCGCAAAGTCGCGTTATCACGCTTTCCATCACTACGTGACTACCTTTGTTCATAAGACGGCGTTTACCTCATGGACATATTCGATCATAAAATCATGCAAGCATGATTTTATTTCACTTATTTGTCCATGGCTGAACTATTTTGCTACGATGTTTACGATTCTACCGGGAACATAGATTTCTTTTACGATGTTGCCGGTCAACTTGTCTCCCAGAGCTTCTTTTGCCATGGCGATGACATTTTCCTTGGTCTCATCCTTGGAAACATTGATAGTCACACGCATCTTGCCGTTGACTTGAACACCGATCTCAACAACGCTCTCTACGGTCTTCTCTTCCTCGAATTCAGGCCATGCTGCCTGATACAGTCTGCCCTCGAATCCGGCAGTCTGCCACAATTCCTCAGTAATATGAGGTGCTACGGGGTTAAGCAAAGTAAGCAGTGTCTTGTATTCGCCTCTGGTAATGGCGTTCTTCTTATAGAACTCGTTGATCAGGGACATCATAGCTGCAATGGCGGTGTTGTATTTCAGGTTCTCGAAATCGCTGCTGACCTTCTTGATGGTCTGGTGCATCTTGGTCTCCAGATCTGCGCTGTAGCCTTCCTCGGATGTCAATATATCCTGTAACTTCCATACTCTCTCCAGGAATCTGCGGCAGCCCTTTACGCCTTCCTCACTCCAGGAAGCACTCAGATCAAAGGCACCGATGAACATCTCATAGGTACGCAGAGTATCTGCACCGTAATCCTGTACGATATCGTCCGGATTTACCACATTGCCACGGGACTTGGACATCTTCTCGCCGTTGGAGCCAAGGATCATACCGTGGCTGGTTCTCTTCTGGTAAGGTTCTGGAGTAGGTACTACGCCCTGATCATACAGGAACTTGTGCCAGAAACGGGAGTACAAAAGATGCAGTGTGGTATGTTCCATACCGCCGTTGTACCAGTCAACCGGCAGCCAGTACTTCAATGCTTCAGGACTTGCCAGTGCCTTGTCATTGTGAGGATCGGTATAACGCAGGTAATACCAGGAAGAACCTGCCCACTGAGGCATGGTATCGGTCTCTCTCTTTGCCGGACCGCCACAGCAGGGACAGGTGGTATTTACCCAGTCAGTCATGGCAGCCAGAGGAGATTCTCCGGTATCGGTAGGCATGTAGCTCTCTACATCGGGTAACTGCAGAGGAAGTTCACTCTCATCAATGGGAACATATCCGCACTTATCGCAATGTACGATAGGGATCGGCTCACCCCAGTAACGCTGTCTGGAGAATACCCAGTCTCTTAATTTATAATTGGTCTTGCGGTTACCGATGCCCTTCTCTTCCAGATAGTTCATGATCTTCTCTTTGGCTTCTGCCACAGACAGACCGTTCAGGAAATCGGAATTGACCAAAGTACCATCAGCAACATCGGTATATACAGCTTCTTCTACGCTGACAGGGCTTCCTGCAACAACTTCAATGATAGGCATACCAAATTTCTTCGCGAACTCCCAGTCTCTCTCATCGTGGGCAGGAACTGCCATGATAGCGCCGGTACCGTAAGTCATCAGTACATAATCGGATACCCAAACAGGGATTTCCTTGCCATTCACGGGGTTGGTAGCGGTCAGGCCCTGAATGCAGACACCGGTCTTATCCTTTGCCAGTTCGGTACGTTCAAAATCGGACTTCTTCGCAGCCATCTCGCGATATGCCACGATGTCATCCCAGTTCTTGATCTCATCTTTATATTTATCCAGAACAGGATGCTCCGGAGATACTACCATGTAAGTAACCCCGAACAGAGTATCCGGTCTGGTGGTGTAAATGCGCAGCTTCTCATCCTTGCCTGTCAGGGTGAAATCAACCTCGGCACCCTGGGACTTACCGATCCAGTTCTTCTGGGAGACTTTGACACGCTCGATATAATCTACGGTATCCAGTCCCTGGATCAGCTTGTCAGCATATTCGGTGATCTTTAACATCCACTGGCTCTTGACCTTACGGATGACTTCGGAACCGCAACGTTCGCAGACGCCGTTCACTACTTCCTCATTTGCCAGACCTACCTTACAGGAGGTACACCAGTTGATAGGCATCTCCGTTTTGTAAGCCAGTCCTGCCTTGAACAGCTTTAAGAAGATCCACTGGGTCCAGTGATAATACTCGGGATCTGTGGTGTTGATCTCTCTGTCCCAGTCGAAAGAATAACCTAAGGAATGCAGCTGATTCTTGAATCTTGCCACGTTGTTCTTGGTTACGATCTTGGGATGGATATGATTCTTGATCGCGTAGTTCTCGGTAGGGAGACCGAATGCATCCCATCCCATGGGATACAGCACATTATAGCCCTGCATTCTGCGCTTACGTGCTACGATATCCAGTGCAGTATAAGGTCTCGGATGACCTACATGTAATCCCTGTCCTGAAGGATAAGGGAACTCTACCAGTGCGTAATATTTGGGCTTGGAGAAATCGTCGGAAGTCTTGAATGCTTTTTCATCATCCCAGACAGTCTGCCATTTTTTCTCTACCTCTCTGTGATTGTAAGGTACTGCCATAATTATTTCCTCCTAAACTATGAGAAGCTTTCTATTTAAATTTTTTGTTCTCAAGTCGTTAAAAAACTATCGATTATTTTATCGTGTTTTCCCGATACTGTCAAGGACTGCGGCTCTATCCGCATGGTTTTTTGCATATTTTCGTCTGCCGGGGCATATGCTGTATACGAGAGGTGATGAATCATGTTTGCATGGATCACATTACTGATCAATCTGATGCAGCGATATCGATGATATTTACTGCACAATACCGAAAAAGAGACCGGAAAGCCAACCGGTCTCTTTTTGTTGTGTATGTTATGTAATTACTCGTTAGTCTTCTACATTGTTCTCCGCAACCTTTGCTGCTCTGGCCGCTACTTCCTTCTCCTGTACGTCGGAAGGTGCCTGCTCGTAACGAGCGAATTCATAGGAATAATCCCCTCTGCCTCCGGTCATGGAACGCAGATCTGTGCAATAACCGAATAATCCGCTCATGGGAATATCCGCTTCGATGATCTGCTTGCCACCGCTCATGGGTGTCATGCCCAGCACCCGGCCTCTTCTCTTGTTCAGATCTCCCATGATGTCTCCGGTATAGGCATCCGGCACGGTAACCTTTAAGGACATGATGGGCTCCAACAGAACGGGGCCTGCTTCCATGACACCTTTCTTGAAAGCCTGGATAGCCGCGGTCTTAAATGCCATTTCCGAAGAATCTACCGGATGATAGGATCCATCATACAGTACCGCTTTGACACCGACTACCGGGTAGGCCGCCAGAGGTCCTCTGCCTACGGATTCCTGAATACCTTTTTCCACCGCAGGGAAGAAATTCTTCGGTACCGCACCACCTACGACTTCTGTTGCGAACTCATAGGGTTTGGTCAGATCGCCGGAAGGTGAAAAACGCATTTTTACATGACCGTACTGACCGTGTCCTCCGGACTGTTTCTTGTACTTATATTCCACATCGGACTGTTTCTTGATAGTCTCTTTGTATGCGATCTTCGGTCTGGACAGCTCGATCTCTACTTTGTATTCGTTTAACAGACGGCTGACCACGATATCCAGGTGCTGGTCACCCATGCCGTAAAGTAAGGTCTGGCGGTTCTCCGCATCGTTCACCACCCGGATGGTCAGATCCTCATGGGTCATCTTCTGCAATGCCTGGGAGATCTTATCCACGTCCGCCTTATTCTTCGGCTTATACCGCATATAGGTATAAGGAGTGGAAATATCGAACTTGCCATATTTGATGGTCGTGGCCTTGGTAGAGAGACTGTTGCCGGTTCTCGCTGCGGTCAGTTTCGCCAGTGCTCCGATATCTCCGGCATGCAGCTCGCTGACTTCAATGGGCTTATTGCCCTGCAGTACATAGATTTTGCCGATCTTTTCCTCAATGTCACGGTCTACGTTGTACAGCAGGTCGTCGGTCTTAAGTACACCGGAGTTTACCTTGATCAGAGAGTATTTTCCGATGAAAGGATCCACTATGGTCTTCCAGATATAGGCGGATTTTGCCTTGGCGAAATCGTAATCCGCATGGTAAATCTCATTGGTCTTTAAATTGATGCCCGCCACTTCTCTATTCTCGGGGCTGGGCATGTATTTGACAATATCATCTAACAGTGTGTACATACCCTGACACAGGATGTTGGAACCCATGGTCATGGGAACGATGCTGCCATCGCAGACATTGGTACGGAGTGCAGCACGGATCTCTGCCTCAGAGAAGGTCTCTCCGCCGAAATACCGCTCCATGAATTCTTCACTGGTCTCGGCTACGGCTTCCATCAGAGTATCACGGCAGATCTGCAGGTTGGCCTGGCTGTAATCCGGTACCTCACAGGGAACAACTTCCTTACCCTCCCAGCGATTACCGCTCTCAGTGATAACATTGATGTATCCTACGAATTTCTCGTTATCACGGATTGGCAGATGAAACGGTGCCATCTTCTTGCCGTACAGATTAGTCATATCTTCCACCACCTGACGGAAGGAGGCATTATCCACGTCCATGTTGGAGACATAGATAAAACGGGGCAGCTTGTATTTCTCGCAAAGCTCCCATGCCTTCTGGGTGCCGACTTCGATGCCGGACTTGCCGTTAACTACTATGATGGCTGCTCCTGCGGCACTGACTGCCTCTTCCACTTCTCCCACGAAATCAAAATAACCCGGTGTATCAATAATATTGATCTTGTATCCTTCCCACTCAATGGGGATCACGGAGGTACTGATAGAGAAATGACGTCTCTGTTCTTCTTTACTGTAATCACTGAGGGTATTGCCGTCATCTACCTTGCCCATACGGGAGGTGATACCGGACAGATAACCAAAGGCTTCTGCAAGACTGGTCTTGCCACTGCCGCCATGGCCCAGTAATACTACGTTACGGATTTTGTCTGTTGTGTAAATATTCATATCCCATCCTCCATTTATTCTGCATTTTGGGTATTTTGTCCAGCCGTTGGATTGGATTTTTAACCCCTTACGTGTATTTTACTAAATATATGCTTCTATTACAAGTAAATATTGTTAATTATTTCATATTTTTGTAAGTTGTCAGAACTTTGCAGCATGAATAATTGGACAAGACAGGTAAATTGAAAGTTAGTGAAATATCCCCGTAGCCCTTAGCAGGGTATAAGAAACGCGGCACGCTCGCACTTTAGTACGATGCGCTCATGTCGCAGAGCGTAGCGGTACATAAGCGGTCATAATACGACCACAATGCGTCCCTTGGGACGCTATGGTACCGACGTCTGCTTACGGCACTGCTTATT
>OGME01000865.1_pt1 | contig 23064 bp, 19 predicted proteins | sample 1572981 | NCBI WGS metagenome assembly OGME01 (sample SAMEA2581902, study PRJEB24529) | metagenome | biome: Human gut stool | place: China | collected 2011
TTCCGCACTTGGGACACTTGCAGCCGGAATCCCTGCGGGCGAACAGCTTGTCGCATGAGAGCAGTTCGGAGGTAATCTCCTTTGTGTACGCCTCTATCTCCTTACGGAAGGTTTCGGCAGGTAGTTCCCCGCGCTCGATGCGTGCCAGTTCCTTCTCCCATTCGCCCGTCATGGCAACATCGGCGATGCGCATCGTCTTCACGACCGAGTAGAGGGCAAGCCCCTTTTCGGTGGGTACAAGCGACTTCTTGCAGCGTTCCATGTAACCCCGTTTGAAAAGTGTTTCGATGATGGCGGCACGTGTGGCAGGCGTGCCGATGCCGCAGTCCTTCAAAGCCTGCCGCAGCACATCGTCTTCTATTTCCTTGCCAGCCGTTTCCATAGCGGACAGTAGGGTCGCTTCGGTATGCAGCGGTTTGGGCTTGGTCTTGCCCTCCGTGATGGAGGTAGCTTTCAGTGTCAGCGTATTGCCTTCCTGCCAGCCGGGGATGATGGTTTCCTCTTTTTCTTCCTCGCCATAGACTGCACGCCACCCGGCTTGCCTGATGATGCTGCCTTTTGCCACGAACTCCGCTCCGGCACACTCCGCCGTAACAGTAGCGGTGTCTTTGACGCATTTTTCAGAGAAAGCCTCAATCATGCGTCCGGCTATCATCTGATAGATGATGTTGTCCTCTTTGGATAGAAACAGCGGTTTCTCGCCCGTGACGAGCAGGGCATGGTGGTCCGTTACCTTACCACCATCCACGCTGCGGCGTGTAGGCATGGCTTTCGGATTGACTTTGCCTATCCATTCGGGCAGGTTGCCGATGAAGGCGAGCAGTTTGGGGATTTCCGTGAACACGTCTTCGGGAATGTAGCGGCTCCCGGTTCTCGGATAGGTGATGAGTTTCTTCTCGTAGAGCTTCTGCGCGATTTCAAGCGTCTGTTCCGCCGTGAAGCTGTGTTTGGCGTTGGCTTCCTTCTGGAGCGTGGTCAGGTCGTACAGAAGCGGAGTGTCCTCTATCTTCTCCTTGCGTTCTGCTTTCGTGACAATAGCAAAGCCAGCTTCCTTTACCTTATTATATAGTTCCGTCGCAGGCTCTTTCTCTTTCCATTTCTCGGAAGAAGAGAATTTCACCACTTCGCCGTTGCCATCGTCGGCGGCAATATGGAGCTGCCAGAAAGGTTCCACCGTGAAACGGCGATTCTCCCAGTAACGTGCGCATACCATCGCCAGCGTGGGTGTCTGCACCCGTCCGACGGAATATGTACCGTGTCCGGCAGCGATGGAGAGTGCCTGCGTGCCGTTGATGCCCACAAGCCAGTCGGATTCGCTCCGTGCTTTGGCGGCAAGATAGAGGTTGTCATACTTGCTTCCCGCTTCGAGGTTGCGCAGTCCCTCGCGGATAGCCTTGTCGGTGAGCGAGCTTATCCACAGGCGTACGAAAGGCGTGGTACATCCGATATAATGGTAGAGGTATCGGAAGATAAGCTCACCTTCGCGTCCGGCATCGGTCGCCACGATGATCTGTTCGCTATCCTTGAAAAGACGGCTGATGATTTTTATCTGCGACACCACGCCGCTGTCGGGTTTGTAGCCCTTCTCCGTCTTTTCCTGACGGGGTATGAGCGTGAAGGTTCCGGGGATGACGGGCAGGTTGTCACGGACGAAACCGCGTATGCCATAGCCGTCGGGCATGGCAAGCTGGACGAGGTGCCCGAACGCCCATGTCACGGCATAACCGCCTCCCTCGAAATATCCTTCCTCTCTTTTTGTCGCGCCCACGATGCGGGCGATTTCACGTGCCACGGATGGCTTTTCTGCAATGATTGTCTTCATGCTGATTACTTTTTTTATGAATTGTTACTTTGGATTTAGTGGCGGACACGGGATGTTACATCTTCATGCCCTTGTTGTTTTTCTTCTGAGGCTTCTCCTGCTGCTTTTGCTGGTTGTCGTCTTTCGGAACGGTCTGCCCTTTCTGCAACGGCTCTTTCAGGTTCTTGGTCGCCTCGTTGGTCTTGCCTTCGCTGTTCACCGCCACTTGGGTGCGGCTCTCGTTGGACGGGGCGACCTTCTGCGCGTTGTCGGGGTTGGTATCATAGCGGTACGGGCGTCCCTTCTCCGGGTTGAACTTGATGTACATCGTGGCGTGGAAGCCCTGCTTGTCGGTCACGTTCTCCAGTTTCACGGCTTTGCCCGCCACGTAGTCGGCTTTCTGCTGCTCGGTGAAGTCCACGCCGCTCCATTTGCTGATGGGGCGGATGCTGCCGTCGGCGTTCGTCCACGTGTTGCGGCGTTGCTCTTTCTGTGGGGCTGCGGAATTTTCCATACCCTGCGCCTGTCCCTGTGTGGGATTGTTCTTGGTTTCCTGCGTCTGGGCGGTATGGGGCGACTTGCCGGTTCCCGGTACGAACTCCACGCCTCGCTGCTCGACGTTCACTTGAAGAGTAGTGACGAACTTCCTGCCGTCGTTGCGTTCGATGAGCTTGTTGCGCACGGGCAGTCCGGCACGCAGCATATCCTGTTCCTGCTTGGTGATTTCCGTCTTTCCGATGCGCTCCGGTATGCGCACCTTGTTTGCAGGAATGTCCGTGATTTCATTCGTCTTGCGGTCTATGCTGATGAACGAGGGGATGATTTCACCCGTTTCCTTGTCCACGATGTCCACGACCCTGCCGAGGTTGCCCGTTTCGCGCAGGTTCTTACGGTCTTCGTCGGAGAACTTGTGTTCCTTGTACTCGTCAAGTTTCTGCTCCTTGCGGATAAAGTGCGGCACGAGGCTGACATTGCCTTCACCGTCTTTCTTAAAGGAAAGGCGGGCGTCCAGTTCAAAAGCCTCGCCGCCAAACTTGGGCGACACTTTTACCAAATCGGATTTGCCGTAATTGAGCATTTTGGTAAGGTCGCCGGACTTTTCAAGGTCATCGCGTTTCACACCCCATTTCTCTTCCAACTCCTGCCAGTTGATTTTGCTCTCGTCGATGGGCTGGTAGCCCCGTCTGCCTTGCGTCTGTTGTTGCGGGCTTTCCTGCTTCTTTTCCATTTCTTCCTGTTTTTGGGTTTCTTTGGGTTGCTCTTCCTGCTTTTGTTCCGTCTTTCCGGCGGTCTGTTCTTCCTTTACCTGCTTCTCGTAGCCGGAGGTGTCCACCTTGTGGGGCGCAAGCAGTTCCTTGTTGGCTTCGGGGTCTTTCAGCAGGTCTTTCATCACCTCCATCAGTTTGTCGGCTTGGTCTGCCGCGACACGGTAGAAACCGAAGCGGCTGGGTTCCTTGCACTGCCGGAAGAAGTTTTTGAAGAAGTTGTCCAGCACATCGCCGTGGCGGTCGAATTGCAGGAAACTCTGCGCGTTCTCCGCTTTCGCGGGGGTACGCTTGGGGGAACCGTCGGCATCCAGCCCGGCTACCACGCTGATTTCGCCCGTCTTCTCGTCACGGACTATCAGCACGTCCTTTTCTGTTGTTTTCTTTGCCATTTGAAAAATGTTTTAATGGGTTATTTTTGAAAGAAATTATGGATACGAGCCTTGTAGAAGGCGATATCTTCTTTTTTGAAGTCCTTTACGTGTCCGGAAAGGAACGTCAGCACGTCCTCCTCGCTGTAATAGGTCTTTTTGCCGAGCGTCTTGTACGGCAACGCGCCGATACTGCGGTAACGTTGCAAGGTGCGCTTGCTGATCTGGAGCAGCATACAGAGGTCTTGGTTGTCGAACATCCTGATACGTTCTATCGGATTCGGAGCTTTGCCGGACGGCTGCAAGGAGAGCAGTAGTTCGTCCTGACGGTCGATCCGTTCCATCAGTTTCTGCATCCAGCTCTCGAAATTGTTTCGGGTAAGCAGTTCCATACGTCACGTCCTCCTTCCTTTGGGTTTGCTGCCGCCCGTGCGCAGCGTATGGTTGCGTTTCAGTTCCGTAGGTGTTGCCGCATCTTCAACTATGGTGCAGTCCGCAAGCAGGCGGTCGATTTCAGACTGGCGGTAACGGCACTTGCCGCGCAACACCACATAGCCGATGCGATGCTCGCTGCGCATACGCTGGAGGGTGCGGGTACTCACATTCAGCAGGTGCGCTGCCTCACGGGTGGTGAGCAACCTGTCTGCGGATTTTTCCTTTCTTTCGCCGGAAACGGCACGCACATGTGCCGCTATCTCGGCTATCTGTTCCGTCAATGCGGTGAAGGCGGAACTTTCCATCGTTATTACTTTCATATTCAGTCCTTTCTTTTGGTGTCTGCGGCAAAATTCGGCAATAAACAAAAGGGGATTTAACAGCTCACTACGTGTCTCACGTAAGATTTTTATCGGAAATGGCTCCGTAACCCGGACAGACGGCGCAACATACAGCCTTTCAGCGGAAAACGATATGTGTTCACGGGGAAGGCGTTACCTTTGCGGCAAATCTGAAATGTTTTGAATATGGAAATTGTATCTATCGAGAAAAAGACCTTCGAGATGATGGTGGCGTCCTTCAACGCCCTCTCGGAGAAGGTTGCCGCCCTGAGGCGCAAAAGCGACGGCGGGCGGCTGGAAAGGTGGCTCACGGGCGAGGAGGTCTGCGGGCAGTTGAGAATCAGCCCGCGCACGTTGCAGACGTTGCGCGACAAGCGGCTTATCGGCTACTCGCAGATAAACCGACGGTTCTATTACAAGCCGGAAGAGGTCAGGCGGCTGATTCCGCTTATCGGTACGCTCTATCCCGGCAGCAGATAATCTTATTATTCACCCACTGAATCCAAAGTTATGATGAACGAGAACAACAATGTTTTTACACTGGAGGACGAGCCGGTTGCCACCGTGGTGCAGAATATGCGTAAAGGCTCTAAATGGCTCTCCGCATTTTTGGAAAGTTACCGTCCGCCGCTGGACGGGGAACGTTACCTGACGGACAGGGAGGTTGCGGAGCTGCTCCGTGTGAGCCGCCGTACCTTGCAGGAATACCGTAACAACAGGGTGTTGCCCTTTATCCTTTTAGGAGGGAAGGTGCTTTACCCCGAATCGGGATTGCGTGAACTGTTGGAGGCGAATTACCGCAAGCCGCTGGAATAAAGGAAGCATGAAAACGAAAAAAGGAAACGGACAGCCCCGATGGAGTTGTCCGTTTCCTTTCGTTCCGTCTATATGTATGTTCAGCAATACCAGGCATTTCCGTTCTGTATGAACATCACGTATGCCTGTCGTTTTTCCTTTGAGAGTGTTTTGCCTACCAGCCATGTGCGGAACACGTGCGTGCAGTAGGTGTTCAATCTGAAAGCAACGGGGATGATGATCTCAAGCGAGTAAACATCCGCATACAGACCGTTTTCAAGTTGAATGTAGCGGCATACCTCGTAGTCACTCAACACGTCCGCTTTGAGGATGGTTTTGATGGCGGCGTTCACTGCCGGGACACCCGTGTGGAACAGTCCGGCGATTTCTCCAGCGGTCATCCATACCTCGTTACCGGTTACGCTGACCGCCTTGTCTTCTATGATGATTATGTCACGTTTCATGGCTTCTCTGTTTTAGATGGTGCAACCTGCAAATTCCTCGACTTGGTTCAATCTCGCGGCAAGGTTCTCCATGTCTTGGTTGAGCTTCTCTTTGGTTATTTTCGCGTATATCTGCGTTGTCTTTATGCTCTTATGTCCCAGCATGGAACTTACCGTTTCAATGGGTACGCCGTTGGAGAGGAACACCGTCGTGGCTGCCGTGTGACGACTTTGATGCCATGTAATATGCTTGGTGATACCGCAACGCTTGGCGACGGCACGGATTCCGGCAAGGCACGTGTTGTAGTGGGGGACAGGAAAAATCCTGCCGTCCTCACACAGACCACGGTATTTGTCGATGATGCGCTTCGCTATGTCAAGCAGACGGATGTTGGACACCACGCCTGTCTTCTGGCGGTTGATGTTTATCCACTCGTGTTCGTCGAAGTAGGTGCGGATATTCTCTTCCGTCAGGTTGCGCATATCGGCGAACGACAAGCCCGTGAAGGCGCAGAACAGGTATAAATCGCGGTACAGTTCCTGTTTGGCGTTCTTCAGTTTACCTTCCATCAGCAGGCGGATTTCATCTTTCGTCAGAAAACTGCGGGTCGTTTCCTCCTTCTTGATTTCATACTCGCGGAACGGGTCGCGCGTGAGCCACTCGTTGTTGATGGCGATGAACACCATCGTCCGGAGTGGGCAGACATACAGCCACACGGTGTTGGTACAGCAGTGTTTGTCCGTGCGCAGGAACATTTCAAAATCGGAAATGAAAGCGGGTGTAAGCTCTTTCAGGGCAATGTCCTTCACATGGTAGCGGATGGTGAGAAACTCTTGCAGGTGCTTGTAAACAATCTTGTACTTGTCAAACGTGCCTTTGGCTTTCATGCCTGCCTCCACCTGCTTGGCATAGTCCTCGTTGTGTTGCCGGAACACCTGCAACAGCGTGTGGTAGCGGTGTTCCAGTCCGAGAAAGGCGTTTTTCACCTTTTCCGCAGTGACGAAGTTGTCACGCTCCATGATTTCCTGATAATGCTTGTTGATGCGCACGCGCATCTTGTCGAGCATACGGTTCGTTTCGAGTGCAGCCGTGCTTCTCCCCGTGACACGTCCTCCTTTGGTGTCCCACAGTTTGGGATCGACGGTCAGTTTGCAACTGAACTGCGTTTGGCTTCCGTCCACCGTGATGCGTCCCATGACGGGCACTGTCCCGTCCTTTTTCACTACCTGACGTTTGAGGTAGTAGATAACTGAAAATGTACTCTTCATCGTCCTTAATTTTTTTAGGTTCAAAATTAGTCGGTGAAGAATCCTTCGTCGGTACGCAAAACACGGAGGAACGGCGCAATCTTTTTTCCGTAACCGGATTTGTCGTGTGAGTTGTTAGTAACTCACTATATCACAATGCCTTGTTTTGCCATTCGTATCCATTTCGTCACCTATATGGTGTGGTTACGAACAAGTAACGTAGCGACGTCTTTACTTGGCTTCGGCAAGGATTGTGGTGGCGTTGGAGATAATCGGCAGCTTAAATGAAACCTCTGTAAATCAATTCTATTACTTCATTCTTCCGTATTCCACTTTTTTGTCGTAACTTTGTTCACACAATTTATATGAGCAATGAAAATAACCATCGTATCGGGCGCACGTCCCAACTTCATGAAGATTGCCCCCCTGTGCCGCGCCATAGACGCAGCCAGAGAAGCGGGTAAAAACATATCCTATCGCATAGTCTACACCGGTCCTCAGGACGACACCACTTTGGATGCCTCGCTCTTTTCCGACCTCGCCATGCCTAAGCCCGACGCTTACTTGGGCATCAGCGGACGCGACCATTCGCGGGTGGCGGCTTCCATTATGCTCGCTTTCGAAGAGGAACTCAACGGACATCCCGCCCAAGTAGTGCTGGTGGTGGACGACATGACCGCCACCATGAGCTGCGCCATCGTAGCCAAGAAGCGTGGTCTGAAGGTAGCCCATGTCATTGCCGGTACGCGTTCGTTCGATATGAATATGCCGCGTGAGGTGAACCGCACGATCGTAGACGCCATTTCCGACTACCTCTTCACTGCCGGAATGGTGGCCAACCGCAACCTCAACCAAGAAGGGATGATACCGGAATACATCCACTACGTGGGCAATATACTCATCGACACCATCCGCTACAACCGCCACCGCCTGATGCAGCCGCTATGGTTCTCCACCCTCGGACTGCGCAAGGGAAACTACCTCTTGCTCACCCTGAACCGCCACGACCTGCTGGAAAAGAAAGCCGTACTCTGTTCCCTGATGCAGACGCTGGCAGCGAAGGCTGGTGACATGCCTGTCGTGGCCCCCATGCATCCCTACGTGGAACGCGCCATAAAATCACTGGGGCTTGACATGCCCCACCTGCACATCCTGCCGCCCCAGAGCTATCTGCACTTCGGCTTCCTCATCAACCAGGCCAAGGGCATCGTGACCGACTCCGGCAACATTGCCGAAGAAGCCACTTTCCTCGATGTGCCCTGCATCACGCTCAACACCTACGCCGAACACCCGGAAACGTGGCGTTTCGGAACCAATGAGCTCGTCGGGGAGAACTCCATTGCCCTCTCCGCCGCTCTCGACAAACTGCTGCATGGCGACTGGAAACACACCACCCTGCCCGACCGCTGGGACGGACGTACAGCCGAGCGCATCGTACAGACGTTGATAAACGGAGAAAAGATATAGAAAAGCTCTCGCTCTCTCTTAAGTATCCCTCTTATTCTTTAAAAAATATTTGCTTCTTGATTAACTGCAAATTGCTAACTTTGCAAATTGATTATGAAATGTATGAAACAAATATATAGCATAGCTCTGCTTCTCCTGCTTCTGTTATCCGTCTCCACCGGTGTGTCGGCGCAGATAAAAGGGGTCATAACAGACTCTCTCACCCACGAACCGCTGATGTACATCACCGTACAATATGAAGGAAAAGGCGTGGGAGGCATCTCCAATGCAGAGGGAGAATACCAGGTAGAGACTCGTAAAGGCTGGAATGAGCTGACATTCTCCGCCATAGGTTACATCACCAAAAAAGTGAAATTCGCCCCCGGCACAAAAGTACTCAACGTGGAGCTGGCTCCTGCCGACGTGATGCTCTCCGAGGTTGTTGTCAAGCCCAAGAAAGAGAAGTACTCGCGCAAGAACAACCCTGCCGTAGAGTTCATGAAGAAAGTCATCGAGAACAAGAAAGCCCTGAAGCTGGAGGAGAACGACTATTACCAGTACCAGAAGTACGAGAAGATGAAGATGTCCGTCAACGACGTCACGCCGGAGAAAATGGAGAAAGGCATCTACAAGAAATTCTCCTTCTTCAAGGATCAGGTGGAGGTATCGCCCAAAACCAACAAGATGATCCTGCCCATCTCCATTAAGGAGACCTCCTCCAAGACCATCTACCGTAAGAATCCCAAAAGCGAAAAGACCATTATCGAGGGTATGAACTCCAGCGGCATCGAAGAATTCTTCAATACAGGCGATATGCTGGGCACGATCCTCACCGACGTCTTTTCCGACGTCAACATCTACGATGACGACATCCGCCTGCTGCAACGCCGCTTCGTCAGCCCCATCGGACGCGGAGCCATCAGCTTCTACAAGTTCTACCTCATGGACACGCTCATGGTGGACAAGCAAGAATGCGTCCACCTCACTTTCGTGCCCCAGAACTCACAGGACTTCGGCTTCACCGGACACCTGTACGTGGTGAAAGACTCCACCTACGCCGTAAAGAAAGCCATTATGAACCTGCCCAAAAAGACAGGCGTCAACTTCGTGGAGAACCTCGACATCGTGCAGCAGTTTGAGCAACTGCCCGACAGCAACTGGGTGCTCACCGACGACGACATGACCGTGGAACTTGCCCTGATGAAAGGCATACAAGGCCTGGAAGTGCAGCGCACCACCAAGTACAGCGACTATAAATTCGACGAGATAGAACCCCGTCTTTTCCGCCTGAAAGGGAACGTCATCAAGGAAGCCAACATGCTTGCCAAGAGCGACGAATACTGGGCCAAAGTGCGTCAGGTGCCACTCACCAAGAAGGAAAGCTCCATGGACGTATTCATGAACCGCATCGAGCAGATACCGGGCTTCAAATACGTCATTTTCGGTGCAAAGGCGCTGATAGAGAACTTCGTGGAGACGGGCAGCAAAAAGCACCCCAGCAAGTTCGACTTCGGACCCATCAACACCATGATCACCAGTAACTACGTGAACGGCACCCGCTTCCGTCTCAGCGGCATGACCACCGGCAACCTGCATCCTCACTGGAGTTTCAGCGGTTACGGGGCCTACGGCACGCGGGACAAGAAATGGTTCTACTCCGGACAGGCCGCCTACTCCTTCAACAAGCGCGAATACGTCCTTTGGGAATTCCCCAAGCACTACCTCGCCTTCCAGTACACCTACGACGTGATGTCTCCCATGGACAAGTATCTGGCAACGGACAAGGACAATATGTTCGTCGGCTGGAAATGGACCACCGTAGACCAGATGTCGTACATGCGCGACGCCACCCTCACCTACGAACTGGAGACCAACACCGGCTTCTCCGTCAAGGCCATGGCGCGCCACCGCAACGACCAGCCTGCCGGCATGCTGCAATACTGGAAGAACAACGGAACCACTCCCGGCGAGTGGGACGAGAAGAACACACTGGTGCACGACATCACCACCACCGAACTGGGTCTGACCCTGCGTTATGCCCCCGGTGAGACGTTTGTCAACACCAAGCAGCGCCGCGTACCCGTATCGCTGGATGCGCCCACCTTCACCCTTTCGCACACCGTCGGACTGAAAGGCGTGCTGGGCGGCGAATACAACTTCAACCTTACGGAAGCCAGCATCCGCAAGCGCTTCTGGTTCGGCTCATGGGGCAAGCTGGACGTCACAGCCCGCGCCGGCGCACAGTGGAACACCGTCCCCTTCCCGCTGCTGAACCTGCCTATGGCAAACCTTTCATACATCACCCAGAACAACGAATCGTTCAACCTCATCGACAACATGGAATTCCTGAACGACCGTTACGCCTCGCTCGCCCTCAGCTACGACATGAACGGGAAGCTCTTCAACCGCATTCCCCTCATCAAGAAGCTGAAGTGGAGAGAGATGTTCCGCATCCGCGGCATGTGGGGCACACTGACCGACAAGAACAACCCCTACAAAAGCAGCAATTCCGACCTGTTCCTCTTCCCTATGCGCGACGGCATGCCCACCAGCCATGTCATGGGCCATACGCCCTACGTCGAAGCCAGCGTGGGCATCTACAACATCTTCAAGTTGCTGCATATAGAATATGTACGCCGCCTCACCTATACCGACATTCCAGGAGTGAAGAAAGGCGGAGTACGGTTTATGATACTGATGATCTTTTAGCGATTTATGCAACCATTGGCAGAACGTCTCAGACCGAAGACATTAGACGAATACATCGGTCAGAAACACTTGGTAGGACCGGGAGCGGTGCTCCGCAAGATGATTGACGCAGGACGCATCTCCTCCTTCATCCTGTGGGGCCCTCCGGGAGTGGGCAAGACAACGCTTGCGCAGATTATAGCCAACAAGCTGGAAACGCCATTCTACACCCTCAGCGCCGTCACCAGCGGTGTGAAGGACGTGCGCGACGTGATAGACCGCGCCAAGAGCAACCGTTTCTTCTCACAGGCAAGCCCCATACTGTTCATCGACGAAATTCACCGTTTCAGCAAGTCGCAGCAAGACTCGCTGCTCGGTGCGGTGGAGCAGGGTACGGTGACACTGATAGGCGCCACCACCGAGAACCCCTCGTTCGAGGTGATCCGTCCGCTGCTGTCGCGCTGCCAGCTCTACGTGCTGAAATCGCTGGAGAAAGACGACCTGCTGGAACTCCTGCAACGTGCCGTAACGACGGATGTCCAACTGAAAGAACGGCAGATAGAGCTCAGGGAGACTACCGCCATGCTCCGTTACAGTGGCGGCGATGCCCGTAAGCTGCTCAACATCCTCGACCTCGTTGTGCAGTCCGAAGCCGGCGACCCTGTGGTCATCACCGATGAGATGGTGACCGAACGCCTCCAGCAGAATCCCCTTGCCTACGACAAAGACGGCGAAATGCACTACGACATCATCTCCGCCTTCATCAAGTCCATTCGCGGCAGCGACCCCGACGGAGCCATCTACTGGCTGGCACGCATGGTGGAAGGCGGCGAAGACCCCGCTTTCATAGCCCGTCGCCTTGTCATCTCCGCTTCCGAGGACATCGGACTGGCAAACCCCAACGCCCTGTTGCTTGCCAATGCCTGCTTCGACACCATCATGAAAGTGGGCTGGCCCGAAGGACGCATCCCACTGGCAGAGACCACCATCTACCTCGCCACCAGCCCCAAAAGCAACTCCGCCTACATGGCAATCAACGATGCCCTCTCCCTGGTGCGGCAGACAGGCAACCTGCCCGTCCCCCTGCACCTGCGCAACGCCCCCACCCAACTGATGAAACAGCTTGGCTACGGCGACAACTATAAATATGCCCACGACTATCCCGGCAACTTTGTCCGCCAGCAGTTCCTGCCCGACGACCTGAAAGACCACCGCATCTGGCAACCGCAGGACAATCCCGCCGAACAAAAGCACAAAGAAAGGATGCAAGCCCTATGGGGAAAGAAAGGGAATGATTAGGGACAGGAGGCACTTAGCATAAGATTAAACTGTAAGTATTAACACCAAATCACCGATAATCATGAAAATAGTAGTTCTCGACGGTTATGCCGCCAATCCCGGAGATCTTTCCTGGGACGAATTGAAAAGTTTGGGAGAGTGCATTGTTTACGACCGCACTGCACCTTCGGAAGTTACGGAACGCGCTGCCGGAGCGGATATTCTGCTGACGAATAAAGTTGTGCTCAACGCAGATACCATAGCTGCGCTGCCCCATCTGAAATACATCGGCGTCCTTGCCACCGGATACAACGTTGTCGATATTGCCGCTGCCAAAGAACGGGGCATTGTCGTCACCAACATCCCGGCATACAGCACCCCTTCCGTAGCCCAGATGGTCTTTGCGCACATCCTCAACATAGCCCAGCAAGTGCAGCACTACACCGACGAAGTGCGCAAGGGCCGTTGGAGCAGCAATCCCGACTTCTGCTTCTGGGACACTCCGCTCATTGAACTGCGCGGCAAGAAGATCGGTATCATCGGCTTGGGACAAACCGGCTACAACACCGCCCGCATTGCCATCGGTTTCGGCATGGAAGTGCATGCCTACACTTCCAAATCCACCTTCCAGCTTCCCCCCGAAATCAGAAAGACGGAGCTCGACGAACTCTTTGCCAACTGCGACATCATCAGTCTGCACTGTCCCCTCACCGACTCCACCCGCGAACTGGTTAATGCCGCCCGCCTGAAGCAGATGAAGCCCAACGCCATCCTCATCAACACCGGACGAGGCCCGCTCATCAACGAACAAGACCTTGCCGACGCCCTGAACAACGGCACTATCCTTGCCGCCGGACTGGATGTGCTCTCACAAGAGCCGCCCCGCCCCGACAACCCGCTGCTCACCGCCAAGAACTGCTACATCACCCCACACATCGCATGGGCAAGCGCCGCAGCACGCGAACGCCTCATGCAGATCATGCTGGACAATGTGAAAGCGTTTCTGGACGGGAAAGTGATTAATGCAGTGACAAAGTAAAAACTAATCACTAAACCCTAATCGCTAACCACTAACCACTAATCGCTAACCCCTAAAATCTCGTTTATGGGAAAATCCGCTGTCAAAGGACTCTTGCGTTGGATGCCGGTAGGTGCCACGTGGATGCTGGCTGCCGTTACCATTGCAGCATCCCGTTCCGGACATTATCATCCGGACAGCTCTGTGGTGATGCCCCTGCTGGGACTTGCCGTACCGATATTACTGGTGTCCTGCCTGATAACAGCCCTTTGCTGGGCGCTGGCACGCAAGAAGTGGGCTATCGTTCCTTTGGCAGCCTTCTTCTTCAACTGGGAATATCTGACGGCAGTCGTCCGGTTCGGTTCCACCGATGATGATGTGCCTGCCACTGCTCCGGCGCCGAACCGGAAAGGCAAGTCCGGCGGCTGCCTCACCGTAGCCACCTACAACGTACATCATTTCGGCAACGAAATCACCGGATACTCCTGCAAGGAAATAGCCCGTTACATGCAGCAGCGTCATGTCGATGTGCTTTGCTTCCAAGAGTTCGGCGACAATCCCCACTTCACGACAGACAGTCTGCGCCGCGCCCTTTCGCACTGGCCCTACGCCCTTATTCCTGCGGACGACTCCATTCGCGGCATTCTCCCCGTTGCCGTATTCAGCCGCTACCCGCTTGCGGAAGGACGTTTCATCACCTACCCACGAAGCTCCAATTGCAGCATGGCGTGCGACATTGTTCTGGGTGCAGACACCCTCCGCCTGCTGAACAATCACTTGCAGACCACCAGCGTCAGTCAGAACCGCAGGAAGTGGGAACGCGAACTCGCTACCAACGACACCCGCCGCGAAGCGCAAGCCGTACAGGATGCTGCGGAAACCCTGCACGAGAACTTCGTGAAGCGTGCCGCCCAAACCGACAGCATCGTCCGCCTTGTCATCGCCAGTCCGCACCCCGTACTGGTGTGCGGAGACTTCAACTCTCTGCCCTCGTCCTACACCTATCGCCAACTGTCCGGAATCCTCCAAGACGGTTTCAAGACAGGCGGACATGGATATATGTACACCTACCGCTACGCCAAGCACATGCTGCGCATCGACTATGCTTTCCATTCGTCCAAGCTGGACTGCACCGACTATTACTCTCCCGATCTGGATCTGTGCAGCGACCACAATCCGGTGATATTTACGGTGAAATACTAAGAAAAAGATTGCTTATAAAAGAAAGAAAAAAGAAAAGAAAGAAACTCACAAGAATTACTTTTCAGAAGCCCAGTTCTCAATCCGGATATTCTCCATCCTATTGAGATGCTTCACGTTTTCTGTCACCATAACGGCATCAATAGCAACGGCTGTTGCACCGATAAAAAGGTCTATATCATCTATCAAGGTGCCTTTTCTTCTCAATTTAGCTTTCTGCGAAGCATATTCAGACAGAGCTATACCAACAGGTATGACTTCCATATCAGCACAAAAGGACAGCACTTCTCCTATATTTTCCGATACGGAATTACTGCATTCCGCACCATACAAAAGTTCGGCAACGGTCATTTCTGAGATACAGCAATTATGCCAGCCTATTTTTTTCAACTGCTCACACATTCCCTTTTGCCCTCTAAGGATATAAATGCAGATATTACTATCAAGCAGGTATTTAGGCAATTTATTCATTTCAATCAAAGTTCAGGGGAGCTTTTATACTTTTCCGGCCTTCATACATATCTTTTATGATTTTCTCCGTACTCCGTTCATCTTTCCATTTGCCCATATGTTTCTCTATCATATCCTGCGTCCTATCCTTATGTGTGACTTTTCCGGCTACGACAGAAGCCGTAAGGCGTGTAGCCAAACGCAACTTTATATCATCGCTCAACGATTTCAGCATTTCCCAATATGTATCGGTCACTTTCAATGTATCATCCATATCATTCTGTTTTTAGTCATTTATTCTTCTGTCCGTCAGATAGGATGAAACAAAAGTAACGGATTTATTATATCTATACAAGTAAATAACGAATTATTTCAATAACATATTAATGCTAAAAAAGGCTATCCCGGTTTCCCGGAATAGCCTTTACAAAAATATATAAAAACAAAAAATATGGCTTTAGAAAGTCAAGCGGATGCCCACTTGTGCATGCCAGCGTGAAGAGATGTCACTCTTGTTGATTTTGGCATTATTAAATGCATAACCCGGGTTTCTGTTACCATTTTCATCCGTACTCAGGCTTACCACTGTCAGCGGTGACAAGTTGTAGGCAGAGCTGTAACTTGCACCCCACTTCTTGTTCAGCATGTTGGCAAAGTTGATGATGTCGAATGTAAATTCCAGTTTGCCCAGTCCTTGAGCGTTGTAGATGGTCTGCACCAAGTGCAGGTCTATCTCATGTTCCCAGTTACTCAGGTTGGAGTTGCGTTCGGCATACTGTCCGCGGTGGTTCTTGGCATAGTCGTCGTTGTTCACCCATTCGGTGAAGGCTTTACGGCTGTCTGCTGCGCTCATAATCAGTTTGCCATTCTTATCCGTATTATCCACGAAGTTCATGTTGTCCAGTTCGGCTTCGGTAGGGATGTAAAGCAATGAGTTACCTTTCTGGCCGTCACCGTTGAAGTCGCTGACTTCGTTCATCGTCAGGCTGTAACGGCTACCGGAGAAACCGTTGTAGATAACGGAAATGGTGGTGCTTGTCCAGCCGTTCAGATACTTCGGAGTGGTGTAAGAGAGCTGTGCCATGAGGCGGTGAGGAACATCGAACTTGGAGAAGCCGAGTTCGTTTTCGGAGTTGGTGTCGCGGGAGTAGTTATACTTCCAGTTGGAGTAAGCCACCGAGCTTGTACCGTCATTCACAGACTTGGAACGTCCGAAGGTATAAGATGCCGACATGTCCAGACCGAAGTCAAAGCTCTTCGCCAATGAAGCGGAGAAAGCGTAGGTATAACCCTTGTTCGTATTTCTCAGGTTCACGATGGAGTAGTAATTACTCCTGGTCTTGGAGTAGAAAGGAGCGGCAGACGCTTCCACACCGGGGATGGCATATACCTTCTCGCCGTCGTTGTTCAGTGCGAGATTCTCAAAGAACACGTTGTTCATGGTCTTGGAGTAGATACCCTCCAGAGTCAGTTTCACGTCACCCGGCAGGCGTTGTTCCAGTGCAAGGTTAGCACGCAACACTTGCGGATACTTGAAGTCCTTGTCTACGGTAACGATGTCCGGTCTCAAAGCTCCGGTTTCCACCGATGTGGCTGCACCCATAGGATCTTTGGCATATTGTGCCAGTGAAGGAGCCGTATTGGTGTGGTTGTTGCCTTGTTTGGGTTCGATGGTAGTACCCATGGACTCCATACCCGTATTGTTGTAGGCATTGGACAGCCATACAAAAGGCACACGTCCGGTGAAGATGCCCACACCACCGCGGATCAGTGTCTTATGAGAGTCGTCCGTATACCAGCGGAAGCCTACGCGCGGAGAAACCAGCACTTTGGCGCCCGGCATTTCGCCTACGCGCGATGTGATGTCGTTCTCGGCAGCGAATGTATTGAACGTTTCGTTCGTTGTGGGGTCGTTGAAGAGCAACGGGATGTCAAAGCGGATACCGTAGGTCAACTCAAGGTTGGTGTTGATGTTCCACTTGTCCTGTGCATAGAAGCCGAACTGTCCCGACTTCATGATGGGGGCATAGCGGAGGTCACCGCCTGTCAGTTCGGGGTTGGTGTACTTATACGTATATTTATAAGGTGCATCGTTCAGGAAGTTGTCCAAAGAGTTGAAGTACCATGAACCGTTTACGGCCTGAATGAAGAGGTTGCTCATGCGGTAGATTTCGTTGTGCGTACCGAAGGTCATCGTATGGCTTCCCAAATACCATGAGAGGTTGTCCTCGAAGGTATAGATGTCCTGATCCAGTTTGTTGGCTCCGGAGGAGAATTCCGTACCGATGTTGGCGGTGATGTTGGTTTTGCCGTCGTTGCCTTTCACGTTTTCAATCTGTACGGTAGGTCCCTGATAGGCCACTTCGCGGTTGTCGCGAACGAAGCTGGCCGAGGCGCGGAACTCGTTGTAGAGGTTCTGTCCGAGGCGTGAGTTCAGTTCGGCAACGATGGAGTTGGTCTTGTTGTTCATGCGGTAGCCGCTGTTGTTGAACACGTAGGAGTATGCTCCGGGAGAGTAGTTGTCATCGAAGGAGTTGTTGTGCTGGTAGCGCAGTGCCAGTTTGTGGTCCTGATTGATGTTCCAGTCCACACGTGCCAGCAAGCCGAAAGACTTACGGTCTACGTCGCGCTGTGAGTAGGCTTCGTCGATGCCTGTATATTCCTTGTATTTGTCGGCAATCTGCTTGGCAGTGGCAGAAGTGAGGTAGGAGTTGATGTATCCCGGATAGATGCTGGCGGGATAAGACTCTTTCTGTGCTTCGGCGCTCACGAAGTAGAACAGTTTGTCCTTCACGATTGCGCCTCCCAGCGTACCGCCGAAGGTGCGTGTGTATTGCTGTCCGAGTTCGCTCTTGGCATAGTCGCGTACGGCGCTGTACTTGCCGTACATGAACTGGTTGTTGAAGTAGGTATAAGCAGAACCTTTCGTGGTGTTCGTACCCTGCTTGGTGATGGCGTTGATGCCACCGCCTGTGAATCCGCTCTGGCGAACGTCGAAGGGTGCTACGACCACCTGTATTTCCTGAATAGCATCCATTGAGATGGGGTTGGCTCCGGTCTGTCCGCCGTTGGTTCCGGAAGAGGCAAGGCCGAATACGTCGTTGCTCACCGTACCGTCAATTTGGAAGCTGTTGTAGCGGTTGTTGGAGCCTGCAAACGTCATACCGCCGATTTTGGAAGGCATGGCGAAAGGCATGTTCTTCACGATGTCGTAGACGTTGCGGTCTACGGTCGGTGTGTTCTCAATCTTTCCCAGGGAGAAGTTCTGTCCGGCTCCGGCAGCAGCTTTGGCTTCAGCCACAACCACTACTTCGTCCAGCAGCTCCGAGCTGGGAGTCAGTTTCACATTCTGTGTATAAGTGTTACCCAGTTCAAGCATGATGCCTGTAAAGGCGGCACTCTGATAGCCCACGTAGGACACTGTAAGTTTGTACGGGCCGCCGGTACGCATACCTTGCATCGTATAGCGTCCGTCCACGTTGGTGACAGCGCCATACTGTGTACCCGAAGGTTCATGAATAGCTATAACCGTCGCTCCGATTACAGTCTCATTCTGTTCGTCGGTCACCTTGCCGCTAATGGCCGAGGTAGTGACCTGCGCATTTACGCCCATAGCCGCCAAGACCAGCATCAGCGTAAAAATAACTCTCATTCTTTTTAACATAATTGTTTCTAATTGGTTTTTGAAAAATGTTATATTTCTTAAAACACTTGCAAAGGTACGCAAAAATATATGTAAAAGCATTACAATTCTGCTACATTTTTTAAGAAATTATTCTGAAGCAGAAAGATGTATTATATAATAAGGTGTAACGGAAAAGCAGCGGAAGAGAAGTGCACCGTATGTAAGAGCAGAAGCAGAAGTTCACTGTATGCAAGGCATGAGGGAAGAGCAGAAAGAGAAGTGCACCGTATGCAAGGCATGACGGAAAAGCGGAAGCAGAAGTTCGCTGCAATGAAAAAAAAATTAAATACCTTTGCCGCCTTTATTCTAAAAACAATTTATTATGATGGAAAATAAAAAAAAGAAGGCTGGGTATATCTGAACCACATCAGAAAAGCCATGGAGTGCATCAAAACCGTTACCGAGGCGAACTATGAGGTGAGCGACGAAGCCTACCACACATTGAAACGTATAGTGAAAAAATGTGAGAAGCTGATTAAGGCCTACGAAAAAAAGCTGGCACAAAGGGAAAAAGAACGTGAAAAGGCCCTGAACCGTTAACAAAGCACAAATAAACGCCAAAACCATGTTTATACATTTTTACAAAGGCAAAGTGTTGTCACACACCGTTATAGGTGTTACAAAGTGTATAAACAGGACAAAGCATCTATCTTATTTTCAGTACATTTGCGGTAATAAACATTGAACGGACACTTTCTCTCCCTCCGCCATAAAATTGCAAGCGCCGGGAACAGAAGTCTGCTTCAATAAGTATTCATTTTATAAAAACAAGACATGGCAATTACATGTACGGAAGGAGACGTGAAAATCTCCGAGTTCGGGTCAGTCCGAAGTAAACAATCACAGACTATCAGCCTGCAAGAGTATGTAAACAAAGTGCGCAGCGACACATTCAAGGCACAGGTGGAGGAATACCGCCGCCTTGCCGACCAACCGGGGCATGAAGCCGAAGCGCAAGCGGTGAAGGACAGGATGCCCTGCATCGTACCCGCCGGAGTGTGCAGCGGCGGACACGCGGTGAAGAACCTCGTCAAACACAGCGGACTGCTCCAGATAGACATGGATCACACCCTGCTGCGCACCGCCGAAGTGTGCCGGCTGCTCTGCGAACTGCCCTACGTGACAGTGGTGCACAAGAGTTTCTCGCAGAACGGCGTACGGGCGTTTGTACGCGTGGCAGCCGAAGATGTGATGCGGAACTATGAGCAGCTTTATGCCGCCGTAGGAGAAGCCGTCAGCCGGCATGCCGCACACAACTACGACTCCAAATGCAAGATCCTGACACAGCCCAGCTTCTATTCGTGGGACGCAGATGCGTATTACAATCCCGATGCGGAGACTTTCAGGATGCAGTGGGGAGAAGAGACGGGAAAGGAAGCGGATGCAGCAACAGACTCAGAAGCAGCAGGAGCAGCTTCAGGAACAACTTCAGTTTCAGCTTCAGGAACAACTTCAGCTTCAGGAGCAACAACAGTTTCAGCTTCAGGAGCAACAGCAGGAGCAGCAGCAAATTCAGGAGAGACAGCAAATTCAGAAGGAACAGCAGGAGCATCAGCCTCCTCGGCAAGGGCGGCAGCTCCGGGATTTCTGACTCAGTTTCTCAACGACTTTGAGCACCGCAACCCCTTCCGTCGTGGTGAGCGAAACGACCTTGCGTTGAAGCTGGGTCGTGTGTCTCGCAGTAAAGGTTTTTCAAAAAAGGAGTTGGAAGAAGTTATCAGCCTCTTCATCCGCCGCTATGCTGCAACCGATTTCACAGCCGAAGACATCCGTCAACGCATAACCGCTGGTTATCAATTCATTGACTCCCTTCCGCAAAAAACGGAAATTCCCGGCGAGGGTTCAAATAGGGTTCATTTCCCTTATGACCCCGCCGAGCCGCCCGATGCGGGCTCCGACGAAGAAGATTTGTTGGAAAAAAACAACGAACTTCGTGCCCAGTCTCCCTACATTCCCGACAGCGCATACAGCGGTCTGCCCCAATTCCTGAAAGACTGTGTGCAATACGCTTCCGACCCGCGCGAACGCGACATCACGCTGCTTGGCAGCCTTAACTGTTGCAGCGCCCTCTTCCCCGGTGTCAGCTTCTTCTACAAGAACGCCCTCTACTCTTCCCACTTCTACCATGCCCTCGTGGCAAACGCAGCAGCCGGAAAGGGCGTCGTGGCATTCATCCTCAGCCTGCTCGATGCCACCCAGGAATATTACGACCGCCAGCGTCGCGATCAGAAGAAAGCCTTCGAGAAAGCCCAAATGGCATGGGAAGCCGAAGTGCATCAGGCACTGCGCGAACACCGTTCTCCCGACTCCGACAAGAAGCCCGAAGAACCCAAAGCCAAATACCTGAAGACCTCCTCCACCACCAGCAAGAGCCGTCTGCTGGAGCAGCTCGCCACCAACGGCGAACTCGGCTGCCACATGTCGTCCACCGAAATCAACACCCTCATCTCCTCGCTCGCACAGGACTACGGCAAGTATGAGGACATCCTCTGCAAGGCTGCCCACCACGAGGAAATCTCACAGTCGTACAAGATAGACGGCGACCCGATAGTCGTTCCCCGTCCCCACCTGGCACTCATCATGTCCGGCACACCGGAGCAGTTCACCGGCTTCTTCCGCAGCCACGAAAACGGTCTGTACAGTCGTTTCCTCATCTACACCCGCCAGCTCAACCCCCATTGGGAGACGTGTGCCCCCGGCGAAGGACGCGTGGATCTGCGCGAACACTTCCATACGCTGGGAAAGAAACTCTTCGAGATGCACAAGTTGCTGCTGGAATCCCCCACCCTCGTCACCTTCACCCCCGGACAGTGGGAACGCCATACGCAACAGTTCGGCGTGTGGCTCAAGTCGGCCCTGGTGGAAGGAAAGGAGTTCCCCACCAGCATCGTCTTCCGTCATGGACTGCTTGCCATGCGCCTCGCGTCCATCCTCACCATCTTCCGCAAGTGGGACGACTACCGCTATGCCAAGGAATACTGCTGCACCGATGCCGACTTCGACACCGCCATGCAGATTATAGCCACCGTCATTGAGCACAGCCTGCTGCTGGGCACTTCGCTGCCCGACACCGGACACCCGCCGGTAGCCATGCGTAAATTCCACCAGTTTGAAGACGTTCTCAAGAAATTACCGAGGATTTTTTCTTACATAGACTTCATCAATGCTGCCAAAGAACTCGGCATATCTGTGTCCACAGCCAAACGTTACCTGAGAAAGGCCGTTGAACAAGAACTCGTTGTGAAACAGAAAGATAAGTACCGAAAACGCAGAAAAAGGCAAGGTAAACAGGGGCTATAAGGAAATGAACCCTAAATGAACCCTCGCCCCGACAATTCGACGGGCGGGGGCTCTTTGGAAAAATAAAAACAAAAATGAACCTGATAAGAATATGCGAACGCATGAACAGCCGCCCGAAACAACGAATTCTAAAAGAAAGCATCTATGTATGACAAGGAATTAGCACTCGACAGCCTGTATAACATCCTATTTCTTCCTGTGAGACAGATAATTTCCCCTTGCGGGATAAATAATTTCATCCCGTAAGACGGTAAGTTTCGTCCTACGGGATGAAAAGTTTTGTCCTGCGAAGCGGGAAGTTTCGTCCTGCGAAACGGAAAACATTCATTCTGCGAAACATGGGGTCATGGTGTTCCCAGCACCCCTATGATGAGCCGCACTTGTGCGGGCGTGTACCGTCGTGCGGTAGGCGCCATGCCCGTTTCCTGCAACTGCTGCTCCAGTCCGGGCGCGGTACGTATCCATTCGTTGAACTGCTTGACGGCTGTCTGCTGCTGCACACCGTCTATATACATGCTTGCCAATTCGCCCTTGCCGTAGCTGCGCACCACAAAGGCTTTCTCTACAATATCTTCATCGGGCTTTCCCATACAGAGTCTCCATTAGTGTAATTTTTATCAGGATTGGAGACATAAAGATAGTGATTTTCAGCGAGATAAGCAATCAAACCCGGAGAAATTCATCTCCGATACCACTTTCTTTTTTTCTTCTTGCGGGCTTGCTGCAATGCCGTCCCAAACAGGCAACAGGCACATTTCAGTTCTTTCGGGGAGAGTTTATCCAAATTGTCAAGAATACCGGAAATAGAAAAGTTCTCATCGAGAAATTCATAAGGATCGGCGGCCTCTTCCAAATCCCGCTTCATGAGGCAGGCACATACAGGACATTTATCCATTGATCTGTTATATTTTTTTAGTTTATGTGAGGAAATATCTTATCAACTTTACACAAAAACACCTAAGGGAAAACCCTTCAAAAAACACATACCTCACTCCCCTTTCAGAAAGAAAGATGCTCAAAGATAACACTTTTTGGTTATTATTTGCATGATTATTATAAATTAATACAATATCGGAGCAAAAAAAATACGACTACCGGAGAAATAAAAGGAAACAACCTATATATTATTACTAATGGATGCACAGCATTTGTTAAGGTATGCACAGTATTGTTAAGGCATACACAGCATTGTTAAGGCATGCACAGTATCGTTAAGGCATACACAGCATTGTTAAGGCATGCACAGCATTGTTAAGGCATGCACAGCATTGTTAAGGCATGCACAGCATTGTTAAGGCAT
>OGME01000868.1_pt1 | contig 23043 bp, 19 predicted proteins | sample 1572981 | NCBI WGS metagenome assembly OGME01 (sample SAMEA2581902, study PRJEB24529) | metagenome | biome: Human gut stool | place: China | collected 2011
TGAATTATAAATTTGACGGAAGCAGGGTGTTCTTTACATCCGACACCCACTTCAATCATACCAATATCATCAGGTTCTGCAACAGGCCTTTCAAGGATGTATCGCACATGAATGAAACGATTATTGCCAACTGGAATCGAGTGGTCGGTCCGGAGGATATCGTGTTCCACCTGGGTGATTTCTGTCTGGGCGGTTCTGCCGAATGGGTAAACGTACTGAACAGGCTGAACGGGAAAATATACCTTATTTCCGGTAACCACGACATCAAGAACCTGAGGCAGAATTACACGAAATACTTCGAGCAGATAACGATGCAGATGTATATCGAGGTGGATAAACAGAAGATTTATCTGAATCACTGTCCGTTCCTTTGCTATGGCGGCTCATACGATGACACCTGGCAGCTTTTCGGACACGTGCATACCCGAAGGAACAATACCGGAAAGGATGCTTCTCGGCTAAGTATGCTTCTTCCGACACAATATGATGTCGGAGTGGACAACAACGATTTCACTCCGGTTTCATTTGCGCAGGTGAAGGCAATCATAGGGAAACAGATTGAGCATTCAAAGAAAGGAGAACTGTAAGATGAAGATACAATACATGAGTGATCTGCACATGGAGTTCCAGGAAAACAGCAGATACTTGAAAAATAATGAATTGCCTGTAACCAGATGGGATATGTTTTTGAGGATGAACACCTGATGAACGGATTTGATCGGCCAGGTTTATTGAAATTTAATGGACATACAGAAATGAACGAAAGAAAGAACATAGACAGAAAGCTCCTTGCCGATTTGGCGAAGGAGGTCTGGCTTAACACCTCGCATTTGGAGGCGTTGGGCGAAAGCCGTCAATGGGAGATTGTTGTTGGTGGCGATATGCTTGAACGGTTGGTTGAGATACAGCATCGGTTCGAGCGGCTGGCCGTAATGGGTGACGATGAGTACCGGGGATTCCATATCGAAGTGCCACGGCCTACGCCGGAAGAGTGGGGGTATACCGAGGAATTGATCACTTCAGGGGAATATGACAGTCGAGAAGCGTTCCTTGCTGATTGGCTTGCATTCAACCCGATGGAAACCAGATGGTTTCATGTCGCTTCAAGCAGATATGGGGATTCCCGGTCAATCCGTGTTACTGACCGGAAGCATACCCATTTTATCATTACGAATCGTTCCAAGTATACGGATGCAGAGCCAAATGATACGTGGTGCAGGGAGAACCTAATCCGCCTCTTTGACTATCTGGAACGGATAATTGATATTATTGTCGCAAATCCCGACGGGTTCAACGATTACGTGGCGCATAACCTGCCTTACCAGCAGCGTATAGGACGGATTGCACAAAGGGAGTTTAACCGTATCGTGCCGAATTTCAAAATCAATGTGGAAGATAGGGATACGGCCATCAAGGCATTGGAGGACTCGGTGTGCGGGCGTTCTGTCCCTCTTTTGGAAACCATGACTATACGAAAGTATTGCACCTATTTCCGCATTGCCAACGAGGTGTATGAGGCTTATCACCGGAAGTTGGGATTCAGAGGGCGCATCCATACAGACCAGCAGGATGTTCCAGAAGAACTGCGTGATGTGGTCTATTACAAGCGGAAGAAGTTTGTGGATGTAATGGAAATGTATGACATTGACAGTCCGGAGGATTTCATGCGGTTCGCAACTGACCACTATGGTGAACTAGGCCTTTCACGTCTAAATATCTTTGCCTCACACGACCGGCAACAGGGGTGGAAAATTGTTGTTTCCAACAGTTATTCTGCCAATGCCGGATTGGCCATTGAAGTGGCGACAACTTTGTATAAGGCCGGGGCACCGCTGCTGATATATGATGCTGAGAAGCTCTTAAGGATCCTGCTCGAAGAGGATTATGTACGGTTGGTTTCCGACTCATATCACAATTATATGGGTTATCAGGAAGAGGGCACTGTATACGAATTACCGTGGGAATACGAATGCTCGGACGATACTGATTCAGTTCTGACTAAGGAGCAATATCAGGCAATCGTCTCTATTGCAGGATGGCTGTCAGAAGAAAGAATAAGCCTAAAATAAAAGAGTATGACAGAAAAAACAATGTGCAAATTACCGGCACTAATTCAATATAGTACCGATAATTTGTAGGTTTATTGAACTACGTATCTCTGGTGAAAGGGTATACTTTAATGTCCAAATACCGACATTTTGTCATGACTGTCTGACATAATGTTTCGATATTCCTAGATTGGAAATCAGAAAAGCACTATAGAATTAATTAAAATGATTTTGGTGAGAAATTTGTTTAATTCGTTTGTGTAATATTTAGGAAACAATGAATAAATACGAAAAAGAAGCAAGAGTCTATCCAGCTATCGCAGGAATGATAATTCCTATTATCTTGACTACATTGTATGTCACATCGTTTATACCCAAATCTTTGGATATATGGGAGTCAATAATTGCAAAAATCGGATTGTTTATCCCAGTGACTTTATTTTATGGTGCATTAGCCTATTGGGTTCGTCAACTGTTTATTGATGCTTCTAAACGATTGTTTCAGTTTCGTTTGTTTAAAGAAGATGAAACTGAGATGCCTACAACAAAGCTTCTTCTTTGGAGTAGCGATGTGAGAAAGTCTGAAGCTGATATAAAACGGATAGCTGAAAAGGTAAAGATAGATTTTGGCATTCAACTATTATCAAAAGATGAAGAAATCGCTAATCTATCCGAGGCTAAACGTACTATTGTTGATGCCGTTGGAAAGATGAGGGAGGTGACTCGTAATAATGAGAATCTTCAACAGTACAATAGAAAATACGGATTCTGCCGTAACTATCTTGGAGCTTGTGTGTATGCTACAGGGGCAATTATACTTGCACTTACTGCAAATTTTATTCTAGATATGCCATATGCAAGGATATTACTTGTGGCTTTAGCGGCTCAGATTTTATTAGGTATTATAGATTATGCATCTTACAAATCTAAAGCCTATGATTACGCTAGAGCAATGTATAACGCATATATAACTGGTGCAGAGTATGAACGAGAATAAAAATGTACTAAAGTACGAGTATGAAGCCCTGAAAGTGGGAGATGCTGACGCGATACTTATCAGACACTATATTAACGATGTGCCGTTTATCGTACTGATTGATGCAGGCAATGCTGGTGATGCTGCAATTATAAAAAAGCATCTTAAAGATTATTATAACAGTTACTATATAGACTTGGCAATATGTACACATCCGGATAGTGATCATAAAGATGGGTTCTTTGATCTGCTTCAAGATGATGATATTACTATAGATACATTTTGGTTAACTGATCCAGCTCAATATCTTGATGTTGATGATATACAAAATTATAGGAACAAAGAGAATGCAACAAAGGCTGTCCGTAAGATCTGGCAAAAATCTACAGACCCCAACCTCAACCTTATTGATTTAGCATTGAAAAAATGCGAAAAGGTGATGAGTGTAATTGATGGAGTCCAACATCCAATACTTCCAATAAGTATTGTTGGTCCTTCTGAGAAATATTACAGAGAGGTAGTAAAGACTATGGTAGCTGATTATGGTATTAAGACATACGATGATAGTTCAAAAGAAGCATATGACGATGCGTTCAAGATTGATGAGAATGATATAAAGAGTGTAATCGATAGTGAGGAAGATTCATCTCCTTACAATGCTTCCAGCCTTATTATCTTGTACGAACCGGGGGATGGCAAAAGACTACTCTTTGCAGGAGATGCAAATACCACCTCTCTTCAGATGATGCTGAACAAATATAAATGGTTGAGAAATGTGGATTTTCTTAAAGTTCCGCATCATGGAAGCCGTAGAAATCTGAATACGTCAATCATAGAGGATCTTTCCCCAAAAAGTTCCTGTATATCTGCTGCTGGCAATAAGAAACACCCTAGTGGACGTTTAGTATATTGGCTTGCTAAATATGGAAACGTCTACTCTACTCATATTTGTAATTCCTATATGCATTGTCAGTCGGGAACCATACCAAATAGAAATGGTTCTGTAAATCTAATGCCATTAAAGAGGAATCAGAATAACAAGTTGTAAACGTCAAGTTAATTTCGGTACTGTTTTGAAATATTAAGGATATGTAGATAGCTTTTTACTTGCGAGTTAAAGAGTTGAGAGACTGTAAACTAAAGTGTGTCAAGTAAAGGGAAAAGAAATTATTAACTTTACAGACACACTTTAATTATGAGCAATTCATTTGATTTTGAGGAAATCAAGGCACAAGCCATTGAAAAGCTGAAGGCAGGAGTGTCGCTATCCGGCAAGGACGGGGTATTGGCGCCTTTGTTGGAGAATCTGCTGAATAGCGCCCTGGAAGGAGAAATGGACAGTCATCTTGACGAAGTCGAACGCGAGATGGGCAACCGCTGCAACGGTCATATGAGCAAGCAGGTACAGACATCAATGGGAGAAATAACCATAAACACACCGCGCGACCGTGACAGCACTTTCGATCCCCAGGTTGTGCGTAAGCGAGAGAAGATCCTTGCGGACTCACTTGCGGGCAGAATCATAGGCCTGTACGCCATCGGCAACAGCACAAGGGAAATAAGCGACATTCTGGAGGAACAGTTCGGCAACCGCATATCGGCAGAGACCATAAGCAGCATAACGGACCGTGTCCTTCCTGAGATACAGAGCTGGAAAAACCGGCCTCTGGACCGGGTGTATCCCATCGTATGGCTTGATGCGGTGCATTATAAGGTAATGTACGAGAAGAACCGTCCAGTGACACGAGCCATCTATAATGTACTGGCCCTTACATGCGAGGGAAGAAAAGAGCTTCTTGGCATGTACATATTCAAGAGCGAGGGAGCCAACTTCTGGCTCGGCGTCCTTACGGATCTCCAGAACAGAGGTGTCCAGGATATCCTCATCGCCTGTGTTGACGGGCTAAAGGGCTTTCCCGATGCGATAGCAAGTGTCTTTCCTCAAACTACGGTCCAGCTCTGCATCGTACACCAGATATGCAACTCTGTCAAGTATGTTGCCAGCAGAAACCAGAAAGAGTTCATGCGGGACCTGAAACTCGTATATCAGGCGGTCAACAAAGATGCCGCAGAAAAGGCACTTGACGACCTTGAAATCAAGTGGGGCGAGGACTATCCTATTGTCATCAAGAGCTGGCGTGAGTACTGGGACCGTCTGACCGCCTACTTCCAGTACTCACAGCATATCAGAAGGATAATATATACTACAAATACCGTAGAAGGCTATCACCGCCAGCTCCGCAAGGTAACCAAAAACAAGGGTGTATTTATATCTAATACCGCCCTGGAAAAACTTGTCTATCTTGCATTTACGAGAATACGGAAGAAGTGGACACAACCGGTGCAGAACTGGGGCCAGACGGCCCAGCAACTGGCCATCCTGTTCCCGGACAGGTTCAGGATCTTGGCCTGACAACATCTTTCGTTTGGAGTTCTTTGACGATATTGATAACTTAGCGGAGCCGTTTTGGGATATTGATGGTTCCAAAACGACTCCGAAATATAACTTGACACAGTTTAGTTTACACTACCAAGAGTTGAAAGTCAGACAATGCGCAATCTAACTACTGACCGGTTTCTTAAGGTCTGTAGTCGAACATTTATATGATTAACTATTTTTTTACATTCAATTCTTTTGCTCGTCCCGCTAAAATCCTCAAAAAATTATTTCTAACATCATCTGTTTCTGTATCTACACGAAAAATACCTATGCTCCGTTAATTATTTCTCAAAGTTAAATAACAATCCATTTACATGCGGTTGTTAATATATGGCAATTATAATTGACAATGAGTTTATCGTGCTCTCATGTGAAAACTGTCGCCATCCATGCAGAAACTTCCATTCTTTACATCACTCCCCTAACATAAAGTCCATTTTTGCCATATATTATCTGAATGAAAGGCAAGTCCTGGCTTTGCTGCTCAGTTTTCATCTCATTGAACTGCTGCTCGTCTATTGTGCTGGGGCTATTGGGCATATTAGGATGTGAGTGCCATTCTCCTAGGTAGCGAACTTGATGATATGTCAACGCTGTTATTCGCTCATACTCTTTTGTAAGCCCTCCAAAGCCCCTAACGAACGACACTGGCGTATGAATACTATCTTTTGGGGCTTCCACCATATAATAAATATATACTATGCCATAGTCTCTGTCATAACTTCCGAAGAGGCATCCTCCAGTCTCTGCATTAGGGGAAGTTTCATACATTATCTTCATTTTTGCTTCTACAACTGAAGACAGATAAATCGTTACATTCGAAGAAGAATATTGGCTCCACGCTGACACTGACATAGGCAGGCTTTCAACCGTACCATCTTCCATATTTAGATGCCAGACATTCAGAAATTCTTTCTCATCTAAGAAATGTTTTCTTATCTGTTGGGATAAGATGCCAGCCAAAATACGTACATTTTCATAATTAAGTATCACTGATTCTTCTCTGCAACTGAAAGTGTTTGTGCTCACCTTATTAGTTTGTTCTAGATGATGTTCAAAACGATGGTCTTCTATCAGATTACGATAATAGTCCATCTCCAACAAATCAAGTGTATGCGTTCTTGCAGCATCTTCCATTAAAAGCACCAAATCGTCACCCTTGGGATTTAGAAAAGAGGTGCATCGTCTTTTATCACCTTGTTCACGAGACAAATGCCGTTCGACAGCTATAGATGTACTAACGTCTATAATCAGTTGGGTCCCATCGTTCATTCGTTCCTTGTCGTGTTTGCTCAAAGACAAATAATTGCCCTCCAGAGCTGTCAACTTTTGGGCAAATATGCCTTTATACAGGTCCTTTATAGACTTCACCTTAGATGTCATCACTTTTTCTGCAGGTAAAATATGCCTACATATGTTATGTGGAAACAAAAAGTCAAAGTCTGTGATGACAAGTTCCTTTGTTATACCCTCTCTTACAAAGTGGTCAGTCAATGCGGAGCCTAAAGTTCCAGAACCTATAATGGCAATTTTGGATAGAGTATCACTTACTCCATTTCTTATTGCATTCTCTTGTCTTGAAGTCATATCCAACACCATTGCAACCTCCACTGGTAACTGATAGAACCATGCTTCAAAACTTTCCGTAGATAGTTTGCGTTTTTTTACCAGCACCTCACTAGGCGAACATATTGTCTTGATAACAAACAGGTTCTTATTAGATTGGGTTCCGGCCTGATCCTGCTGTGTGACATATACTAGTAAGAGTAAAGGAAGTGTGGCTTTTCCAGCCACTGTCCTTTGGAGCAAAAGGAGGAGCGTGTCTGTCAATGATTCATGAATTGACGAGTTTATTTGCTGTAAATCCCCAAGCGTCCGTGGAATACGTGCAAAGTTACTCGCATAAATCTTTTCAGTTGGCAGCCAACAGGTGTAGTGAGTGGCATTTCTCTTTTCTACAAAATCCAGTGTAGATGTCAAATTCGATTTTTTAGTGTACCTTGCATATGGGTTCTTATCTCTAGGTATATTCATCAAACAGCACATCTCTTGGAAAGCAAAAAACACTTCTAATGGTCTGTTATCCTCATGAAGTTTATTTTCACTGTTTAGACTAAACCAACGGCGTATTGACGTAATATAGTCGTACGCATTGAATAAAGGACGAATATCTAAGAATGTAATATCTGAGATACATAAAGATACAGGCCTAGCATATGGTCTTGCATTGGAGTGTGGCAACTCTGTGGGAAAATTTTTTCGCAAAGCATATACCTCAGGAAGTGACATGTCTTCTTTATGACATATGATAGCAATCTCCTCTGCGCTCCTGATGTCATTGACAGGTTCATCGGGCACTTCCAAACATATCAGCTTTGCTCTAATGATTTCATCTCCATCGTTGTTGATGTAACACGACACATCTTCTGCATAGCAATGTCTGACCAAAGCAGCATAGATGCTTCGTGCTCTCGCTAAACGTAATTGTTCTCCTCGGATTTCATGGCCTCGGATAATATTTATATTATAATCCTTCATTGACCGGCACGTGGAGCAGGGTTAGCAATAGAGGGGGTTCCGGCTATAGCCGTTAGTGCCAACAGCTTTTTCCCCGTTTCTGAAATCTTAAACACAATAGGTTGAGGTATTTCACCTACTTTGTTATGAGTAGCTGTATTCACGAAATGTACAGATCCTGATTTCAATTTCTTGATATACTGTTGCTTTGCTTGATAACAAGGTGGATTCTTGCCGTCATTTTTTATTTCATCCGAAGATGCCACGACATGTGCAGCAGTACCTATCTGTTTATCAAGAATAGTCTCCGCTGAAGGAAGAATTTCTTTTTTATTGTCTGATACATTGAAGAACGACCAAGAGCAATGATGCGGTGATAGGAAGATATTCCATTTCAATTTTTCATCGTCGCTATTGTTGTCTAGAATATGCTGCCAGATATCATGTTCGGCATCACCGCCCATCAACACTCTAGTTTTATAATACACTTCCCCTGCTATTTCCACTTTAAACCAGAATTGCACGACAATTGATGTAGCATTTTTATCATCATACTTCTTACTGGTCTCTACATCTTCCTTAAAAGGAGCATGGATAAAGATTTCAAGCCAAGAGAAACTACTGCCATGAGCAGATGTTATCACTTTGCCTGGTACATAACAGTAACGACTGTCGAACTCCTTGTCTTGGTCGTAGCCGATGATACGCAGGTAATTACCCCTGGATCCTTTGAAATCAGGATTATCGTCATATAGTTCCTTACGACGTTTAGCCTCTTTACGAACAGCTACAGCTGTGTCAGCCAGATTATTCTTCAATCCTCGAGGCGTTATCCAAAGTTCCTCGATGATAATCTCATTTTTGTTCTTATCTTTATTATAATCATTTATCTTGCCATGATAGAAATTATCTTCAAAGCCTTTGCAATGGTCATCATGTGGGTGGGTGCTGATAAACAGATCAACATACGGTCGGCCTGAGGTATCCTTTTTCAACTCTTTGAGTAGATCTGCCTTAACATCGTAGTTAATTTGTTTTCCCTTACCGTCTGTAAGGTCTGATAAAATCTGACAATCTACGATTATTGTCATGCCATTATCTAGCTTTATCAGCGTACAGTCCGCATTACCCACAGGGTAATATTTGATTGTATGTTCCATATCCAACTTCTATTACTTTTCTTTCTTTTTACTAACAATGTATTCAACACTTTTGCGCACGTATGAAGTTTGCTTGCGATATGCAAACAAAAACAACAAGGTCAAGCATGCAATTGCGATTAGCGCCATCCAAGAAGTATGCATAAATTCATTCACACACGGAATCAAGTTCAGACCGAATAATATCAACAACGTAAGGAATGTCGCCAGAAAGGTTCGATACATGTTGTTCTCTGCCGAAAGGATTCCTATCTTGGAGTCATAGGCCTCTGCATCCTTATAATCACTATAGGGAGCAAACACAACAAACTTCCATTTTTTCAAATAGTGTTCCAATAGTAATGAGCCGATTCTGCTTAATACCATTCCGGAACAGTAACCTCCAAATAACATAAGGAACACATTGTCCAAAGATAAGTCATAAATTCCTAGAATATCTACGAGTACCAAGAATAATGTTCCCGGTATCATATAGTTTAAGAATTGATATACTGAAATTTTATCAAGAAATTTGTCCATATTAATCATAGTCTTCAATTTCGTCAAACGCACTCATTGGCGTTTGATATGGTAATTGCCAATTAAAATTGTAATAAAAAACAAAGCTGCTGCAATCTGCAGTCTTAAATATTTTTGCTGTTGGTATCTTCTCTAGCACCATATTCACCAAACGTCTTGATGGATGATGGCTATCAAGGCCATTTGGTGGGCAGGAAATAATATACTCCTTTGCCATAATCCGTTGAATTAATGCAGGAGTCACATTTTTTCTGCTACCATGATGAGGTAATTGTAACACATCAATAGACTTATGCACCAAGCTAAATTGTGAGTCCTTATAGTCCAGTGCCTCTTCTATGCTATTCTTTCCTGCGTCAGCAGTAAGAAGATAATTTTTGTTGGGCATGCATAGCAAAGAGACAATACTGGTCTCGTTGATAGCAGTTGTGTTCTCATTTCGCCATGACATAAATCCTTTGATATAATGCACCAGTTTATTCATCGTCCTAGTGAACGTCGTAGTATTGTTGCTATCATCCAGAGTGGTTGGTGTTTTATCTGACTCAAGAAGTTTGCTGCGGTAAAGATCTTTTGATGGAGATAGTATAGTAAGGCAGCCAAAATAGTTGTTTCCTACTACGGGGTGTATGATATTGTTTTCTCCAATTTTGGATATAGCAACCTGTTCCAGCTGATAAGCATACTTGAACGCCTCAGTCATTCGTTTATTAACGCTCTTGTCCGTAATCCTACTGTCTGCAAAATAATCTGCTGTTATATTGGAGTCTCGCCAAGGACGATTCATTATCAGCTTCTTAATTGTCAACGACTGTTCTTCAAATAACCTTATTAGGCCGGAAATATGATCTATGTCGGGATGGGTGTTGATAACTAAGTCTATGACAGATATATTAAGATTTTTTAGATATGCAATAATCTTTTCGCCAGTCTCTTTATAACCACCATCTACAACAATAATCGTTGGTTTTTGATCTTCATCCAAAAGCCTTATCAAAATGGCATCGCCTCCTTTAGAAGCACTACCAACCTGAAAAAATCTTATTTCATATGCATTAATCATTTTTCTTTTTTTTAGTCAATGTCCCTTTCTACAGAATTTGATATAAAATTACGTTTTTTTCGTTATATGACAATAAATTCTCTATAGATTTAATGAAAATTATTTGTATGAGATAAATATTCTATAGCATGAAAATATTTTGATAAGATTAATATCGTATTATAGGTTTGAAGTTGTATAGCAGTTCTATTCACTTCTTTTTTGCAGGACTAAGTTATAGAAATACAACACAACGGTTGTTTTATTGAGGCATTTGCAGTAACTTTGCAATCAAAGCTAAAATGGTATTCTAATGAACATGACGACAAATAGAATGTCACCTGTGACTTCCATATCGACAACATGTGAAACGGAACAGGATATAAAAAATTGGTCGCAATACTCACAAGGTATTGCAGCTGCCATGTCTAAACGAATGGCGGAGCTCGGTTTGACACAACAGATGCTTGCTGAAAAAATGAACTGCACCCAACAATACATCTCCAAAGTATTGAAAGGGAAAAAGAACATGTCGTTGGAAACCATATGTAAGATTGAGAATGCATTAGGCATTGAGATTATCAAAGGCCTGAATACAAAAGAGTAACGGAACAGCATAATTATGACAATACAAAGTGAAGCGGCACTAGAAGCTGGACTTATCGCCACACTTCAGCAAATGGATTATGAGTATATTCATATTGCAGAGGAGGATAATCTTCAAGCCAATTTCAAACGGCAGTTGGAGATACACAATCGTAAGCGGTTGGAGGAACATGGCCGTACTCAGTTTACCAACGAGGAATTTGAAAAGATACTTATCTATCTTGAAGGAGGAACACGCTTTGAAAAAGCGAAAAAACTCCGGGATCTCTATCCGCTTGACACGGCAGACGGCAAACGCATTTGGGTAGAATTTCTCAACCGCCAACAATGGTGTCAAAATGAGTTTCAGGTGTCCAACCAAATCACGGTGGAAGGGCGAAAGAAATGCCGTTATGATGTAACCATTCTTATTAACGGACTTCCATTGGTTCAAATTGAGCTGAAGCGACGTGGAGTGGAACTCAAGCAGGCATATAATCAAATACAGCGTTACCACAAGACATCTTTTCACGGTTTGTTTGATTACATTCAATTATTTGTAATTTCCAATGGCGTAAACACACGCTATTTTGCAAATAATCCGAATATAGGTTACAAATTCACCTTCAACTGGACTGATGCTTCCAATCATCCATTCAATGAATTAGATATGTTTGCTGCATTCTTTCTCGAGAAATGTACACTCGGAAAAATTATTGGCAAATATATAGTGTTACATGAGGGTGATAAGTCTTTGATGGTTCTCCGTCCATATCAGTTCTATGCCGTAGAAAAGATATTGGATAAAGTAAAGAATTCAAACGACAACGGCTATATATGGCATACGACAGGTGCCGGAAAGACATTAACTTCTTTCAAGGCAGCCCAACTCGTTTCCGAACTGGATGATGTTGATAAGGTGATGTTTGTTGTTGACCGCCACGACCTTGATACGCAGACGCAGTCAGAATATGAGGCATTCGAACCAGGTGCGGTGGATGGTACGGATAATACTGATGAATTAGTAAAACGTCTACAAAGTAATTCCAAAATTATCATTACTACTATCCAAAAACTCAATGCTGCCGTCAGCAAGACTTGGTACAGTAACAAGATAGAAGCAATACGCCACTCTCGCATTGTTATGATATTCGATGAGTGCCACAGAAGCCACTTTGGGGAAAGTCACAAACGAATAATGAAGTTCTTTGACAATGCCCAAGTATTCGGTTTTACGGGTACTCCTATCTTTGCGGAGAATGCAGTGGACGGGCATACCACAAAAGAAATCTTTGGGAATTGTCTGCATAAATACCTCATCAAGGATGCCATTGCTGATGAAAATGTATTGGGGTTCCTTGTAGAGTATTATCATGGAAATGAAGAGGTGGAAAAAGAAAATGCCACCCGTATGGAGGAAATAGCAAAGTTCATCCTCAATAATTTCAGCAAGTCAACTTTTGACGGGGAATTTGATGCACTGTTTGCCGTGCAGTCTGTACCCATGCTTATCCGTTATTATAAGATATTCAAATCTCTGAATCCTAAAATCCGCATAGGTGCGGTATTTACATACGCAGCTAACGGCAGTCAGGATGACGAACAGACAGGAATGGGTACAGGGCAATATGTAAGTGGTAGTGTAGGAGATGTTGACGAATTGCAGGCCATCATGGATGACTATAATGAAATGTTCGGTACTTCATTTACAACAGAAAATTTCCGGGCATACTACGATGATATAAACCTGCGCATGAAAAAGAAGAAAGCGGACATGAAACCGCTTGATCTTTGTCTTGTTGTAGGAATGTTTCTTACCGGTTTTGACAGCAAGAAGCTGAATACGCTTTATGTGGATAAGAATTTGGAATATCACTCTTTACTACAAGCTTTTAGCCGTACAAACCGCGTATTGAATGAGAGAAAAAGATTCGGCAAAATTATATGTTTCCGTGATTTGAAATCCAATGTAGATACGGCAATCAAGCTGTTCAGCAATTCCAACAACCTGGAGGATATTATAAGGCCACCATACGAGGAAGTAAAAAAAGAATACAGACAGTTGGCATCGGATTTTTTGAAAAAATACCCTAATCCAAGTTGTATTGATATTCTGCAAAGCGAAAAAGACAAGAAAGACTTTGTACTGGCATTCCGTGATATTATCCGTAAACATGCTGAAATCCAAATATATGAAGATTACAATGAAGATGCGGAAGATCTTGGAATGACAGAACAGCAATTTAATGACTACAAAAGTAAATATCTCGATATTACTGTCGGATTTATCGATACACCTGCCAGTCCATCTGTAGTTGCCGAAGAACCTGTCCCTTACGGAAATAATCAAGGATTGGAGGATGTGGATTTCTGTTTGGAACTTCTACATAGTGATGTTATCAATGTAGCTTATATACTTGAACTCATTGCTGAACTTGACCCATATAGTGCCGATTATGCAGATCGCCGTCAGCATATCATTGACACAATGATTAAAGATGCAGAAATGCGTAGCAAGGCGAAACTAATTGACGGTTTTATCCAAAAGAATGTGGATGAGGATAAGGAGAATTTTATGGTGCAACGTAAAAAAGCGGATGGCACTAGCGATTTGGAAGAACGGTTGAATCAATATATTACTACAGAACGGGAAAAGGCAGTACGCTCTTTATCGGAAGATGAGGGTATTCCTTCTGATGTATTGACTCATTATTTGAAAGAATATGATTATCTCCAGAAGGAACAGCCGGAAATCATACAAAAGGCTTTGAAAGAGAAACATCTTGGCCTGATAAAGACAAGAAAAGCATTGACACGCATTCTTGACCGTCTGCGTGGTATTATAAGAACTTTTAGTTGGGAATAAAATATGAGTGACAATAAAGAAATAGGCTATGTATATATTCTTACGAATCCGAGTTTTCGTGAGGATTGGGTTAAGATTGGTAAAAGTTCACGTCCTGTTGATGTACGCTCAAAGGAATTGGATAACACAGCGGTTCCGCTTCCATTTGAAATTTTCGCCACTATTAAGACTGTTAAATATAATGAGGTTGAAAAGCATGTCCACAAGACAATTGACAGGTTGACAGATTTACGCATCCGTCAGAATCGTGAATTTTTCAATGTTTCTCCCCAATTAGCTTTGGAAATTTTTATTGATATTGCCAAAATGATAGATGATGCTGTTATTACTCGATATAAAGATAATAAGCCTATCAATGAAAGCATGAAAGAAAATGGAGAAGTCTTCAACGAACAAACAAAAATAGCGAAACGTGGCCGTTTTAAGTTTAGCATGGTAAATATCAAGGTTGGAGAATATATAACGTTTACTCCAACCAACCTACAAGTAAAAGTAGCGAGTGATGATACGGTAGAATATGATGGTCGCATTTACAAATTGTCTCCATTTGTAGGAACATTTATGCCAAAAGAAAGGCAGACACAATCAGGAGCTTATCAAGGAGCAAAATATTTCACATACAATGGAGAAATATTGGATGATTTGAGAACAAAAATGGAACAAAACAAAGAAGACAAATAATGTTATGATTAGATTAATAGATAATATAGACCTTGTATGGAAAAATAACCAGCCGTTAGGATGTTGTATTCATAATCGGACATGGCAAAAGATAGCTTTACAACAGGGTGATATGGATGGTGCATGCGCTGTGTATTCATTGATGATGTACCTTATCGCAATAAAGGTTCTTACTTATGCCCAAGTAAAAAATCTTAATACAAAATTTAATGGACAGACATCTAAAGGGCGACTGTTCAAGGAATTTTTTGAGAAAGAAGGCCTATGTAGAAACGGTTTTTATTTTTCCACAATTGTCGAAAAATTGAAACATTCTTTCTCGAAAGAAGTTTCTGCTGTTTCTTCCAATTATAACAGTACAGATTTCGATCAGTCAAATGCAGTACAACAGATTAAAGAGGCTATTGATGATAGCTGTCCAATAATGATTGCAGAAGTGTTTAAGGGAGGTGGTGCACATGCTATCTTGGCTGTTGGATATGAATTCTGCAATGATGAATTGACGAAAATATTTTGTTTAGACCCAGGCTATCCCATCGCTGACTATTCCTATTGGAATACTGTTATCAGAATTAATGATGCAAAGGGCAAAGTTTATTCTCATACAAGCATCTCTGACAAACAGATGAACGATATTTATATTGACGAAACGTTAAGAATAAGAAAAAGATAAGCAAATATGAGCGAAGAATTACAACAGAAACTCCGTGACCAGCTTTGGGAGGTCGCAAACCGTTTGCGTGGCAATATGTCGGCAAGCGACTTTATGTATTTTACCTTGGGGTTTATCTTTTATAAATACCTGTCGGAAAAAATAGAGAAATACGCCAACAGTGCACTTGAAGATGACGAAGTCACTTTTAAAGAATTGTGGGATATGACCGATGCCGATGCAATGGAGTTACAGGAAGAGGTCAAAAACCAGTGCCTGGAAAATATCGGTTATTTTATAGAGCCCAAATATCTGTTTTCATCTGTGATAGACACAATCAAACGAAAAGAAAATATCCTGCCAATGCTGGAACGTTCTTTGAAACGCATAGAGGACAGTACACTTGGGCAGGATAGCGAAGAGGATTTCGGAGGACTGTTCTCTGATATAGATTTGGCTTCTCCTAAGTTGGGTAAGACCGCTGACGACAAGAATACATTGGTCAGCAATGTGCTTCTTGCTTTGGATGATATAGATTTTGGTGTGGAAGCCTCACAGGAAATTGATATTCTCGGTGATGCCTACGAATACATGATTTCCCAATTTGCTGCCGGAGCTGGGAAGAAAGCAGGAGTGTTCTATACGCCTCAGGAAGTCAGTCGTATATTGGCGGAGATTGTTTCTATCGGCCACCAGCGTCTGCGCAATGTGTATGATCCTACTTGTGGCAGCGGTTCGTTGTTGTTACGTGCTGCAAGTATAGGAAAGGCAGTATATATTTACGGACAGGAAAAGAATCCGACTACCTATAACCTTGCCCGAATGAATATGCTTCTTCACGGAATCAAGTTCAGCAACTTCAAAATAGAAAACGGTGATACACTCGAATGGGACGCTTTTGGAGATACCCAGTTCGATGCAGTAGTCGCAAATCCGCCGTTCTCTGCCGAATGGAGTGCAGCTGACAAGTTTAATAATGATGATCGTTTCAGCAAAGCCGGACGACTCGCACCGAAGAAAACCGCCGATTACGCCTTTATCCTGCACATGATTTATCACTTGAATGAGGGCGGTACAATGGCTTGCGTAGCTCCTCACGGCGTGTTGTTCCGTGGAAACGCAGAAGGTATTATACGTCGTTTCCTCATAGAAAAGAAAAACTATATAGATGCTATTATCGGATTACCAGCCAACATTTTCTATGGTACAAGTATTCCGACCTGTATTCTTGTCTTCAAAAAATGCCGCAAGGAAGATGACAATATCCTGTTCATTGACGCAAGCAAGGAGTTTGAAAAAGTAAAGACTCAAAACAAGCTTCGTCCACAGCACATACAGAAGATTGTTGAAACCTACCGTGACCGTAAAGAAATAGAAAAATACAGCCATCTTGCTACCTTAAAAGAAGTTGCTGATAATGACTACAACCTGAATATTCCCAGGTATGTTGATACCTTCGAGGAAGAAGAACCTATCGACATCAAGGCTGTAATGGCAGAAATTAAAGAACTTGAAGCCAAACGTGCTGAACTGGACAAAGAGATTGAGGTGTATTTGAAAAAATTGGGACTAGTTGACTAAGTGGAGGTATGGCAAAACGGTTTGAGATAAGAAACAGTACGGCAGAGTTCCTGATATTTGTTCTTGAAGGCAAAGAAGATGGGATTCAAGTGATGTATAAGGACGAAACGATTTGGGCTACGCAAAAAGCTATGGCTCAACTATTCGATTGTTCCAGTGATAATATCGGCTTGCATTTGAAAAATATATTTGCATCAGGAGAACTCGTCAAGGATTCAGTTACCGAGAAAAACTCGGCAACTGCTTCCGACGGAAAAAACTATCAGACTATGTTTTATAACCTCGATGCAATTATATCTGTCGGTTATAGGGTCAATTCCGTACGGGCGACACAATTTCGCCAATGGGCAACATGTATACTTCGTCAGTTTGCTATCCGTGGCTACGTGATAGACAAAAAGAGAATGGAAAACGGTTCTTTCATTGGTGAAGATTATTTTGAACATTTGCTTGCCGAAATCAGGGAGATAAGGTTGAGTGAACGCCGTTTTTATCAGAAACTTACCGATATTTATGCCACTGCAATTGACTATAACCGTGATGCTCCGACCACAAAACTGTTCTTTAAAAAAGTCCAGAACAAAATGCACTATGCCGTACATGGTCATACTGCCGCAGAACTGATCGTGAATAGAGCCGATGCAGAGAAAGAGCATATGGGACTGACTACATGGGAGAATGCCCCTGACGGAAAAATTGTAAAGACTGATGTAAGCATTGCAAAAAACTATCTGAAAGGCGTAGAACTGGAAGATATGGGACGTTTGGTCAATGCCGTGTTGGATATGGCTGAACGTATGGCAAAGCGTCATATACCCATGACGATGGAAGATTGGGCAAAACGTATAGACATCATTCTTGAAGCTGGTGGAGATGCAATCCTTTCTGATGCCGGCAAGGTTACGGCCGAATTCGCCAAAAAATTTGCTGAAACCGAATTTGAGAAATACCGTGTCATTCAAGACCGTTTGTTTAGCTCGGATTTCGACCGTTTTAATGATGGTGACAACTTGTTGCCATTTGAAATTAACTCTGATAATGAATAGTGACTATGGCAAATAATAACGATAAAAAAGTCCTTAATGTTCCGGCTTTGAGATTCCCGGAGTTTAGTGGGGAGTGGAAAAAGTGTAAGGTTTCAGACTTGTTGGATTTCTATTCCACTAATTCACTTAGTTGGGAGCAGCTTGAATATGACACCAATGCCATGATGAATTTACATTATGGACTTATCCATGTGGGACTTCCGACTATGGTAGATTTGGCAAAAGACAAATTGCCTAATATAAAAGAGGACAACATGCCCACGAACTTTGAATTGTGCAAAGAGGGTGATGTGGCTTTTGCAGATGCCTCAGAAGATACAAATGAAGTAGCCAAGACTATTGAGTTTTATAATCTTGCAGAGAAAAATGTCGTCTGTGGATTGCATACAATTCATGGGCGAGACAATAAGCACAAAACTGTTGTTGGATTCAAAGGATATACTTTCTCATCTACCGTATTTCATAATCAAATAAGACGAATAGCACAAGGAACAAAGATTTACTCAATTAGCACCAAGAATTTTTCAGAGTGCTATATTGGATTGCCATCAAAACCAGAACAGACTAAAATTGCAACTTTACTACGCCTTATTGATGAACGCGTCGCCACCCAAAACAAAATCATTGAGAAATATGAATCCTTAATTCAGGCAATTAGCCAAAAGGTACTGCGTCCAAGTGAATATTGGAATGAATATAGATTATGTGAATTAGCTGACATTAGAAGCGGGTATTCAGGCAATCAGGTTAGTCATAAAACAGCATATGCCGTATCTCGAATAGAAACAATAAGCAAGCATCGCATTGATATGTTACGTGTAGGGTATGTACAAGATATCCCCAGCGAATATAAATTGAATGTTGGTGATATTTTGTTTAGTAACATAAACAGCATACAGTACATCGGCAATACAGCCTTTGTCGATAAAGAATATAATTTATACCATGGCATGAATCTATTGCGAATAATTCCAAAACCGTCATTGGTAATACCTCGTTTTCTCCACTTGATACTATGTACCAGCATGGCTATTAAGCATTTTCAAAGCATATGCAATAAAGCAGTTTCACAAGCAAGCATTAACCAAACATCTTTGGGAAAGATTATGTTACATATACCTCCTTTGACTTGTCAAGAGCAAATTTGCAATGTGTTTGAAAGTGTTGAGCAACGATTAAATTTAGAAGTCTATTACCTAAAAAGGATTCAATTACAGAAGAATTATCTTTTGCGGCAAATGTTTATATAAACAACTGACGTAAGAGGTAACTTTTCTGTTCACAAAGTAAATTGACTATATTCTTTTCGATAGAAAGCTTATCCGAATAGGCTTTGAGAACGGAGTATATCTCGCTTTGTTTTTTCACCGTTGGAAAATGAAAGATTTTCTTCATAAAATCATTTTTTTGCAAATTGAAACGTGTACTGCCTTGTGCCAATGGAAAAACAGCCTTTCTAAATGATTTGGTTGAAATATAGTATGCTAAAAATGGAGAAAAAATCTTACTTTCATCTGTGATATGGACACCAAAACAAAAACTATTCAGGTATAAAGGATAAGCATCTCCCAAATACACTGCACCCATTCCAACTTCATCCGGTGTTTCAGATGACAAGGTGAAAAGAATGTCGCCATAGCGGACAACCGATTGTTGCTCTGTCTCATTGATTTTGACTAAACCAACATCGGTTATATCAATGATTTGATTCTGATAGACATTCATATATGTTATGTAGGGCCACCCATTACCAAAATCTTCTGCACTTTTACCTGATAAACCTGAATATGGTTTACCAAAATCATTAAAAGACAATTCGACTTTAAGCTGTTCTGATTCTATTAAGGTATCGCACATTGCCTGAATTAAGGATTTGTATTCGTAAATTAAAGGGATTCGCAATAATATGATGATCCAAAACCAAGGAGATTATATTGCTTTACAAGATATTGCAGATATATATCAACCTAAAACGATTCTTTCAACGGACTTAACAGAAGATGGTTATCTTGTATATGGTGCGAATGGTATTATTGGTAAATACCATTTATATAATCATGAGAAAGAACAAATCTGCATTACATGCCGTGGAAATACTTGCGGAACGGTTAATTATACAGAGCCTAAATCATGGATAACAGGAAACGCCATGGTTATAAATACCGATAATTTTGCTGAAAATGTAAATAAACGATATTTATTTCATTACCTATCGTCTATAAATTTCAATAGCATTATATCCGGGTCAGGTCAACCACAGATTGTTCGTCAACCTTTGGCCAAACTAAAGATCATTCTCCCTGAGCTAACAATCCAAGAACATATTGCAAAGTGTTTAGATACTATACTTGCCAAAATAAAGAATGAACAAACTTCCTTACAAGCAATCCAGATACAGAAATCGTATCTGTTGTCGCAGATGTTTATATAAACATTTGGTGCAATAAATATTGTTTTTGCAAGTTAAACGATACAAGAATATTTTGCTCCAAAAAGAGTTTGCTCTCCAATTTTCCAAGTACATTTGCAATACGCTTTTGTTCGGAAAGTGGAGGACAATATATTTTCGCATTACCATAATCCTTGAAGTAGATATGTGGTATTGCCATTCCTGTTTTGTACGACTGAAAATTAAACACAGACAGAACGAAGTATAGATATCGTACATCATAGTTACTTAAGGCTGTAAGATAGTTGAGCGTGCCAATTATCGAAAAATCACCTTGTGCGTAGGACACTGTTCCTACACCTGAACCGTCTTTGATTATCAGTATCGAATCACCATTCATTTGCGGCATATCGGTATATCCGAGTAAGCCGTTTGCGCCAAACACTTTATACAATCCGCTGTGTGAGACTTCTCTTTCTTGAAGCGTTGAACTGTGGCACTCTAAACATTGAGCGATAGTAGTATTAGGCTCTCCTTTGGTTGTTAGTAAAATTGTAATCCCTTTAATTAAGGATTGCAGTTTCTCAATGATTTTGTTTTGGGTAGCTATGCGCTCATCTATTAGGCATAATAAGCGAGTAATGTTATTGCGCTCTGCTTTACAGCCATACCTTACTTTAATTCTTTTCAGCATGCCACCTGTTATTAGTGGTTGACCAGAGCCAAATACTAATCTGTTCAGATTATAATGCTGCAAGAAGTAATAAATGTAGTAGTTCCATTCTTTTGCATCAATTACAAGTGTATTGTCCGTAACACCACAAGGAGCATTACCAATTTGCATTTGACCTGCATTTGCACCAACACGTGCTACGAGAACAATATTCTCTTTATATGAAGCAGAATTTGTCCTACCAATAACTCCAGTAGAACCATAGAGAGCGACCTCACCGCTGTTGGAAATTCTGTCTTTACCCGAACATATATTTGGAACAATATCTTGCAACTCAGTTTCCACCCACTCCCCACTAAACTCCGGAAATCGCAAATCCGGAACATTATGGTTTATATTTCTCTAATTATAAGAACCAATTATTAAGAAATTATGATTCATAAAACTATTAGAGAAATTGCGGCTGCATGGAAAGAGTACAAGCGGCCTTATGTGAAACAGTCCACTATGGCTGCATACGTATTGATCTTGGAGAACCATATTCTTCCAACCTTCGGGGAGGATAATTCACTTCCGGAACAGAGTGTTCAAGCTTTTGTTTTGCACAAAATTGAAAGTGGATTAAGCACTAAATCGGTCAAGGATATTCTGATAGTCCTTAAAATGGTAATGAAGTTCGGAGTGAAGAAGGAATGGATGACTTATTATGAATGGGACATCAAATATCCCCCAAGTTCAGAAAACAAAGTATTGGATGTTCTGTCCGTTACTAACCATAGGAAGATATTAAACCATATCCAAAGTCATTTTACATTCATGGGACTTGGTATTTATATCAGCCTTAGTACAGGGCTACGTATAGGAGAAATCTGTGCTTTGAAATGGAGTGATATCAATGTCACTGATGGAATACTAACTGTTAATCGAACAATAGAACGTATTTATATTATAGAAGGGGAGAAAAAGCACACTGAGCTGGTTATAAACACACCAAAGACCAAAAACTCCTGTCGCGAGATTCCGATGAATAAAGAGTTGCTAGGAATGTTGAAGCCTTTGAAAAAAGTAGTTAACGATGACTATTACATCCTAACCAATGATGAACGTCCGACAGAACCACGTACATACCGTAACTACTATAAAAGGCTGATGGAGAAACTTGATATTCCAAAATTAAAGTACCATGGACTCCGCCACAGCTTTGCGACTCGTTGTATAGAAGTCGGTTGTGACTATAAAACTGTTAGTGTGCTATTGGGACACTCAAACATATCAACTACGCTGAACTTATATGTTCATCCCAATATGGAACAGAAAAAACGCTGTATAGATAAAGTATTCAAGTCGCTGGGGAAATAAAGTTATGTTATAGAGCGAAGAAATCTGATATAGTAGTTTCTTCGCTCTTAATTGTTCTGTGATTCCCAAAAACGTGATATGGGCGAAAAAAAGATAGTGAAAACCAACTTGTAGAATACAAGATGTGGTATGAAAATATAATTCAACTTTACGAATTATTTCGTGCTAATTCACTATAATTCTTTTGAATTTGGTGAAGGTATCCATAATGACAGATTGTTTAAATTTTTCTGCTTGTTCCTACATCTTTTGCACAATTTTCAGTAATAATTCTCACAGATAGTTATATAAATTTTCCAGATTTATAAAGTAAATTCCCCCATATCCGTTAAGACTGGAGGACTATTAGCGGTCGCACGAGGCGACCGCTTTTTGTATGCTTGTTTCATGACTTTATCGTCTTAATCCTGTTCTCGGTTTCTTGCCCAATAGGAGGGTAGCAGCACGTGCACAACGGCGGGCCCATTGCAGGTCGTCATCGTCCTTGTCCCGCCAGGGAAGATCGCTTT
>OGME01000898.1_pt1 | contig 22451 bp, 32 predicted proteins | sample 1572981 | NCBI WGS metagenome assembly OGME01 (sample SAMEA2581902, study PRJEB24529) | metagenome | biome: Human gut stool | place: China | collected 2011
ATAAATAGCTGCTATGTTCCAAGACAAATACGTATTCTCTCAACTAACCGCTTTTCTGAACAGAACTCAGTTCAACAATTATGTTCGCAAGTATGATGGCAACCGATATGTGAAACATTTCACTTTCTGGAATCAGATGCTTGCGATGATGTTTGGACAACTGAGTAACCGTGAGAGCCTGCGAGACTTAATCGTTGCTTTCGAGGCGCATAGGGCCAAGCAATATCATCTTGGAGTAGGTCGTGAACCAATAGCCAAGACAACTCTTGCGACAGCCAACCAGAACCGTGATTACAGAATTTTTGAAGAATTTGCATTCTATATGATGAAAGAAGCCTGCGAGAAGCGGACTACCAACATCCTTGACATTTCCGGGAAGAAATATGCGTTTGATTCAACAACCATTCCGTTGTGTCTAGCCACATTTCCATGGGCAAAGTTCCGAAGCAAGAAAGGAGGAGTGAAAGCTCATGTCTTATACGACATTGAAGCACAAGTTCCTGCTTTCTATACTGTAACCACTGCATCAAAGCACGATTCTACAGCAATGTCTTCAATCCATTATGAGCCAAATGCTTATTATATATTCGACAGGGCTTATGACTCCTTTAAAGAACTCTATAGGATACATCTTACAGACTCTTTCTTTGTTGTCAGAGCCAAGACGAACTTAAAATATAAGACTGTCAAATGGAAGCGAAGAATGCCAAAGAATATAATGACAGATGCGGAAGTGAAACTGACCGGATATCTCTCCGAAAAGAAATATCCTGAGTCATTAAGACTCGTAAGATATTGCGATGAAGAAGATAACCGTGAGTTCACTTTTCTGACGAATGCGAAACAACTTTCTGCACTGGATGTCGCCAATCTTTATAAGAAAAGATGGTTAATCGAACTGTTCTTCAAATGGCTCAAGCAGCATCTCAAGATAAAGAAATTCTGGGGTACAACAGAGAACGCTGTTCGCATACAAATTAGTGTGGCAATTATCACATACAGTCTTGTGGCTATTGTCCAACATGATATGAATTTGAAACGCTCAACCTATGAAGTCTTGCAGATTCTCAGCATATCATTGACTGACAAAACCCACTTGCATGACCTGTTCGACAAGACTAATTTCAATGATGTCAAAGATCTAAATGATCCCCTAATTCTGGGGCTATTTGATTAATTGTTTAACTCGTCCCATTTTAACGGGACTAACGGGACACTAATGAGTTTTGGTATTGAAGTGGCTTAGCTTGTACTCAATAAACGGATTCTTTTCACGTGCTACTATCTTTGCTTCTATGGCTTTGTTATATGCAGCTCTCAAAGTACGGAACTGGTAGCTTAAAGTTGTGTCTTTATTTCCTTTGCTTCGCATCCAGTCCTCAAATTTTTTGCAGAAAGAAACGTCTATATGGCTGAAAGTATAATTCAACTTTTTGCCTTTATTGAAATTACGCAGGGTGTTATATGAGTTTAGGTAAGCATAGCTATTACCAATTCTACCTTTCTGCTTTAAATCTTCGATTAGAGATAGGTAGAACTCTTCAACTGTTTTTGCTTTGATTGAATCTTTCTGTTCATTGATAAGGGAAGATGCTGTAAATTCCTCCTTTTTGAGTTCTTTATCAAGTACCTTGGACTGATATTCCATTTCAGTTTTCAGAATGATTTGCTTGATTTGATTCCTATTGGGACAATTTGTTCTTGGTTGGTTCTTACTAAAGTCCCAGTGTTGAGGATTAACGGATATGCCTAAACTTTTCATTGTACGTTTTCCATCTTTGGCTATTCTTACCATTAATGGCGATTCTCCGTTTGCAAGCACTTTATGCTTGTAGCAAATAATAGAAATTGCAGCTTTCATAAAAAATACGGTTGACTTCTTGGTTGACTTTTCGCGTCAACCACAGCGTCAACCGCTATAGCTATATGAGCTATATAAAAAACAAAAAGCATCGACAATCATCAGATTATCAATGCTTACAACCAGTCGGGGTGACTGGATTCTATTACCAAAAGTTTAGCGTCTTATCTATTTGATTATCAATAATGTTCTATAATTTGTTGAGTAGCTTATAATATCGTTTTGTCCCGATATTGTCCCGGCTTACGATATATAAAAATCCTGAGTACAAATGACTTGCAAATGCACTCAGGACTTAATTTTTTTTAATTCCTCCTCGAGTTGTGCTACTTTATCGCTGAGATATTTATTCTTTTCGCGCTCTTCATTCAGCATTCGTATTAGCAAGGATACCTCCTCGCCATTAGCCTTATTAACTATGTCCCCATCGCCGGTTATTAGCCATATAAGATTTATGTGGGGATATGTGCGAGATATGTACCGCAGCATTTCAGGGGATATATAGTCCTTCATTTGTCGGATATACTCACGGCTCATACCACTATCTTCTGATAACTTGTTGGCTGATAGTCCCAATTCAGCGCATATTTGCAGCATTCGTTCTTTTAGCTCACTATTAGTCTTCTTATTTCCCATCTGTTATATACTGTTAATGCGAAATATTTATCGCATAAATGCTTTGATATGCGAAAAATACTACGCATATTTGCGTGACGAAAGTTTTCTGACGTGACGAAAATAGTAAAAAAAGATTCAGTTACGTCCATTATTAACTAAAATCTTGAAAAAATGGTATTTACTGACATCAAGTCCCAGCCAAATGAGCGAACACAACTTGTGAAGCTGCTCATGGAGAAAACACAGACATCTGAGTCTGTGGTGTACAGGTGGTTATCTGGACAGATTACTCCACCGCCACTTAAACAAAAAATTATATCTGAAGTATTAGGTCGTCCCATTGAAGAATTATTTCCTAAAAGCCATGATTGATTTTGCAAATATCGAATTCTATAGCACTCCTGAAGGGGATGTGATGGTTAAGCCTATGAACGGACCGGTTAAGGTGTTACAAGAAACAGACCGGGAGATTATTCAATCTATGTTGCAACTAATTAATGACAGATACCCAGGTGCATTTGCAGCCTTATCTGAATTATATTCACGAAGCAGCATGAACCGTTCCTACTATGAGTATATGATGGTTCACCGTTTCTGCCGCTGTAACTTCGGTTCATTTGATACGCTCCAGCTGGATATTGACTTGCGAGGGAATCTGCATATCGAGCAGGTATCATGCCCGTTACGTAACACAGCTGACTGCAAGTTGTGTGGTGTAGTTTGTTCCCCGGTTCTCAATACTAAGCTGACTACTCAAGAACAAAATATCCTTGAGTTGATAGCTTCAGGTATGACTAACCAGCAGATAGCAGAAGAAATGAATATTTCTGTATTTACAGTGATCCGGCATCGCAACAATATGAGAGCTCGACTGGGTGTAAATAATACTGCAGAACTTATCTCGTGTTACAAGTCTATGAATGGTTAAACTTAAACTTTAATGATATGATAACAGAAGGCGACCCGTTAATTCCGCGCAAGGTAGACCTTGAAAAGAATCCTTCCGGTACTGAACTGAAAATAGAACGGCAGCGAGAACTTGAAAAGAATGGTAGGTATGTAGCAATACCTGGTGACAAAACCCATACCAGGATATTCGTTAAAAACGGGGAAGATGCTTCCCGTAAAATTGCCGCTTACCTCAAGAGAATTAAAGATAGACCTAATATGTGGAATTAATTGTACTTAAATAATTTGATTTTATGGAATACGTCACTTCACCCAACCTAAAATCTCCGATGCTTCTTAACAAATACATAGGATTTACATTAGAAGAAATGGACCTTGCTGGTGAGATAATAACAAAGGCATTGGAAAAAGAACTGGCTAAAACAAAGAAAAGATATGAGAAATACCTGAGCATACAAGAAGTTGGAGAAGCCACTACACGTCAGCAAACAATCTTATATAATGTTGAGCAAAGATATGATGATTTGGATAATCTTGTACATGACCTTAAAGAACTGATAGATTTCAGCAAAAAACTGAGAGACCCAAATCGGTTAAAGAAACAAGACGATTTTTAAGTTATACACATCATGATAGATACATTATTGATTGCCATTGTAATGGCTACAGACACCACTACAATGAAAACAAAATTACAATCTGCTTCTCGGGATGTCGATATGGTATTCAAAGTCAGACAAATGGTATATGAAGAATCAAAAAAACAGAGTAAAATATACTGGTTCCCAGTTAAAGTTTTCGAGAAAAAGGAGGATTAAAATGAACAGATTGGATGTAGCTATAGCCAAAGCAGAGACTTCTTTAAACAAAGCAGATTTGGCTTTACAAAATATCATTCGATATATTAAGTTTACTGATTTTGAGCCCAATGATGAGCCTAATATATCTTCTTGCAATGGTAGTAATGAGATAATATTAGAATGGCATGGAAGTGAATTGAATAAAAATCAGATTATTTATGAAATGAGAACAAAAGGTTTTATTGAACCGAATGATTTTGTCGGTATAAGGTATTAATAATTATGATAAAAAAAGATTTTATAAAGAAATTCCCTGACGTTAAAGTACAACAGTTTGAAACTTTCAATATTCTTAGCAAAAAGGAAATAATGAATATTGTCGAGCAAGCCATGACATCATTAAACATGGGGCTTATTTACTACCATAGTTCAGGTAAAAAGATAACCTGCTTTACTTCAGACAAAATGAAAGCCAAATTGGACAAAATGGTGAAAGGCGCAAAACTTACAGATCCGAACACAAATGAAGAAGGTACAATCACTTCAGACAAACCATTCTTAATGTGTGGTGAGTATTGCGTGAATATAGATTTTCCTAGCGATTCCGGAACTTATAGTTGTGAATATTTTATTGATTGATTATGGCATGTAATTGTTTTGAAGATGCTAAGGAGAAAGTGAGAGAGGCCACAGGTGACCCCCATGCAATGATACGAGGTGTATTTACGCCTATTAACGGAAAGATACGTTTACTTCCTTCTATAGAGGTTTTATATCGAAAGAAAAAGAAGGATGGTACATTTTGTAAAAGTCAAAGCAGTATTAACTTACCAGTACTGCCCTTTTTGTGGGAAGAAAATTATAGAGGACGACTGATGAAAATATAGTAGTATGAAAAAAGTAAGTTTTTTATGCGAGAAAGAAATTACTGATATACTAAAGATGAAAATAGAAAAAGGGCATAATAAAGGATTGTTACGTATCATAAAGATTGAGGAACATGATGGTTATAAGGATATGTCGATATTTACTGTTGAATATGACGACCCTTGGTTTTTAATTAGCTTGGGAGAAGAAATAGAAAGATCTCGTCTTATAAAAAGAGGAATATTATGACAGACCGAACAAAAAATACAAATCCGGAAATATCGGCCGAGATAGCCGGTATCGGTTATCTCTCTCCAAGGGGAGAAGAACTGAAGGAGGTAGCTCGGATGGAACTTAGTTTTGTCCGGGAACATATTCAAAATTACACAGAGAATGAACGGATATTTATTCTTGATGTGCTTTCTCAAGATATAGCAGGAGTTTTATTAGATGGTGACATATAAAGACATACCCACTGAATACGACCGTATTTCAGAATTGAACCGAAGATTGCGTGCTAAGCACAAATTCTTCATAAAAAAGAAAAACCATGACAAGAAAAAAAGATAGTGTAAAACTGAATAGATTGCACCTGGTAAAACGCCGTAGGATGCAAAAATATCATGCTCGTAAGATTATCCGGGCGTTTGCCCCTTACGCAGCGGAAGACGATATATGGATGAAAATCACCCGACTTTTCCTGAACAATGGACTGCATGGGCGAGTCAGGTTGGAGATAGTTACTAAGAAATAGTCCTTTTGCAGCAACTTTCTAATTTTTTCCTTTGCAAAAAATAACCAGAATATGAGCCAATATATAACCAAAGATAACACTGACAGAATAAAAAGAGCTGCCGAGGGGCATGTCTTGGAAGTCATTAGAGACTTCCAAGACATGGAAGAGCAAAAAGGTTACGATTACCGGGGTAAATGCCCGGTATGTGGTAAGAATACGTTCAATTACAATTCAAAGAAAGAACTATATGGGTGCTTTAATAAATGTAATGTCGGCGGCCATGACGCCCTCACCTACCTGATGAAAGTACAGAACATGGCGTTCAACGATGCGCTATTGTATCTGGCTAAACGATTTGGGGTGGATATTACCTCTTCTCCTGTTCCTGCGAAACCAAAGATAACAAAACCCAAACAAGGTTCTAAAGAGCTGAAGGGGCTGGACGCTTCTTCTTATTGTGTTGCTATGCTTCAGGGTTCAGGACTTACCATGGACGATGTGGTAGCACATATCTTTGATTCCACCTCTAACCGTACAGTGACATTATCCCATACCTTCAGCAAAGGTACGGTCAATTCAAAAGGTGACATCGACTTTAATGGCGATGATGTAATTATCAAGTATTATGACCTCGAGGGGAAACCTGTTACTTATGAACAGAAAGACGCAAAGGGCAAACCGACCGGCAAAATGCGCGAATACTTCCGTGTTCGCTGGCAGTACCCGGAGGAACACCTGGATAAGGAAGGCAAACCCTTCAAGTACCGTTCACCTTATGGGGGCGGTACTCCGATATACATTCCGGACAAAATTCGTCAGCTTTATAACAAAGGTGAACACCTGCAGCGACTCTTCATCCAGGAAGGTGAGAAGAAAGCAGAGAAAGCCTGTAAGCATGGCATGTATTCGCTGGCTATATCCGGCATACAGAACATTGCCTGCGGTGGCCGCCTTCCTGAAGACCTGATTCGAATCATTGAGAAATGTCATGTCCAGGAAGTGTTTTTCATTATGGATTCCGATTGGAATGACCTTTCGGCCAACATACGTATCAATGACCAGGTAGAGAAGCGTCCGCGTAATTTCTACTATGCAGCGCGTAACTTTCGTGACTATATGGGTTCTCTCCGGAACAGAGAACTATACGTAGAAATCTATGTCGGCCATGTGCAGAAAAACGAGCAAAACGAAAAGGGCATTGATGACCTGCTGGCTGGTTCCCTTCAGGGTAAGGAGCAGGAGTTGATGGCCGACTTCGACCAGCTGATTAATGAAAAGAACCTGACCGGTAAGTATCTTCAGCTTTTTCGCATCTCAGCATACACTGACCATAAGCTGTCTACGTTATGGGGCCTTGATTCGGTTAAGCATTTTGCCGAAATGCACAAGGATGTGTTGTCACGTCTTCCGGAGTTCCGCTATGGTTCACACCGCTGGCGTATCAATGAATCCGGGCAGCTTGAGTCTGCCCAGGCGATTGAATCAGACGAAATGTTTTGGGAAGCGGTGGAGAAGTCCCGCCGGAGCGGTGATACTTACACGGAATATGAGTTTCGCTATGTACCCAGCCGTCGGTTCCTGCAGAACCGTGGCTTTGGCCGCTTCCGGAGACTGGATGGTTCTTTCCAGTTCATCCGGCTGGAGCAGCCATTTGTACGTGTAATCGAGGCTTCTGAAGCCCGCGACTTCCTTTTTGAATTTGCGGAAAACAACTGTTCTGAAGCTATCAACGAAATGCTGTCTAAGGGTGTGACACAGTATGTAGGGCCGGATAAATTATCCCTGCTACACTTCATTTATCCTGACTTCCTTCATCCGGTAGGTACCGAACAGATATTCTATTTTCAGAAAAACTGCTGGCGTGTGACGCAGCATGAAGTGAAGGAGCTTGGATACGAGTCAATCACCCATCATGTATGGGCAGAACAGCGACGTGATTTCCCGGCAAAATACCTTGGCCGCCCACTGATCACCTTCACCGGGCATGATGACACGCTGGACTATACCTTGTCTCCGGAAGGGAAGACCTGTCATTTTTTACAGTTCCTGATCAATACCAGCAACTTCACTTGGCGTAAAAGAGAAATGGAGATTGAACCGGAGGAATTACTTGAGAACAGAAAACATCTGCTTGCCAAACTCTGTGCGATTGGTTATATGGCAATGGAGTACAAGGATGTATCCGTTAACCGCGCGGTCATTGGCATGGACGGCAAGCAATCAGAGGTGGGAGAGTCAAATGGCCGTTCCGGTAAATCGCTTATCGGTGTGCTGATGAAACATATTCTTCCTTCAGCTTACGTGAACGGGAAGCGGAAAGACTTGCTGGAGGACCAGTTCGTATGGAACGATGTGGTTGAGAATACCAAACTGGTATTCATTGATGACGTGCTGATGAACTTTAACTTTGAACGTCTATTCCCAAATCTTACAGGAGATTGGACAGTCAATTATAAGGGCGGCCGCCGTATTACATTTCCATACGAGACTTCTCCAAAGATATACATTGCCACTAATCATGCTATCCGGGGTGAAGGTGCTTCTTTCACAGATCGTCAATGGCTGTTGGGGTTCAGTGATTTTTACAACGACACCCATAAGCCGATAGATGACTTCGGATGCAATTTCTTTACGGAATGGGATTTTGAACAATGGAACTTGTGCTGGAATCTGGTAGCTAATTGCGTGCAGCTCTACCTTCAGTTTGGAGTCGTACAGGCACCGCAGGAGCGTTTGATTGAACGTAGGTTACGTCAGGAAATCACTGAGGTATTCATTTCCTGGGCAGATGAATACTTCAGTGCAGATTCTCACTTGAATGTCCGGCTGGTTCGTAAGACACTGTATGATGAATACTGCAACTATGATCCGAACATGCGCAAGTTTTCTAATTCTCCTACTGAGTTCAAGAAGAGATTGCTGAAGTATTGCCAGTTCCGCGGCTACATCTTCAATCCCCAGAAGCTGGACCCGGTGACCGGGAAGCCTTGCAAGTTTGACGCCCGTTCAGGTAATCCTATCCTGGACGATAAGGCAGGAGGTGTGGAATATTTTACCATTGGTACACCTGAGTACTATACATCTTCTGAATATGCGCAGCAAAAGGCTGTGAATAATAATGATAGCAGAATTTCTTACTGATGAACAATGATTTATCAAAATATCGATTGAATGATGACTCCGAGCTGGACGTATACCGTAAAGATATGGTAAGGTTCGTCCAGTTCCAGGAAGAAGTATATAATATGCTTGACGGACTGGCACCGGGCGATACTATCAGCGTCTGTGAAGTGGTTGTTCCAGAAAGTATTGATGTGTTTATTAAGGTAGTCTGCCAGTACATATATTATCACCAGCACGATGACATAAGTATGGATAAGATTGAATTTTCGGCTGATTACCGGAAAATATACAGAAGACCAGGATACGTAAAACCTGTTCATTTGAGCAGACATTTCTACTCGAAGTAGGTATGCGATACCCCAATTTATTACTCTATAAAGGTACGATTTTTTCAGCTAACTACCAAATAAATAGCAAATTATATGAGCAAAAAAGAAAACAAAATAATGACCTGCATCAGTCCGGATAATAACCAGCGTACGAACATGGTTTGCGAGCTGGCCATGCGCTGCCGGTTGGCTACCATCAGGAGCGATGCCAGGAAGATTCTGAAGCATTCCGTATATGACATCGAACTCTCAGAGGCCTATTATGTGCTGGTAGATGACTTTAATTTCCGCGAAAGCCCCTCCACGACCCAGCGTTTATACGAGCTGGCCGCACGAGGTATTGCGGTGATAGTTGGGTGCCGAAAGCTCCCACGCGAATTCGAATTCTTATGCGATATATATTACCCTGAAGCTTTGATGTAAACAACAGTCGAAACATTTATTGAAAACCATAGTCGAAGCATTTTCCTGGCGTACTGTACGCACTCTGTGCGTGCGGTGCGCCATTTGTTTTCCCCTGTCCGGCTTTTCCCCTCTCACCCCTTTTTTAGATAGATTAAGAATTGGTGTGCATTTGTGCGAAAAAGCGGAATACGGCATATAATAATATTCTTTTTTTTATTTTTTTTAAGGCTGTAAATATACCCTTATTTATTTTAGAAAAAAAATCGTGCAATCGTGCAGAATGAATTTTTATTCATTTAATTAATTGATATTCAAAATGTTTTGTCTGCACTCTTTTTGCACTATTCCGCACTTTCCGTACTATCTCACGAAAAATGCACGAAAGTACCAGCGCACTCGATTTTGTACGGGTTTTGTACGAAAATAGTACGGTTTTTATATGTTGATAATCAAATAGATATGATTTTTTAAGGCTGTTTGTGCACTCAAGCACGAATTTTAGACCTATCTATGCGAAAGGTGGGTTGATATGTATGGTTTTATGCGGGATATTTACCGCATTATGGTTATCTTTGCGTAAAGCATATATAATTATGGACAGACCTTTCGTTATTATTGATTTGGCACCGCATCTTCAGGACTTTCTATACCATGAGCTGAAGCAGAACCGGCGTACGGGTGAGCTGATGGCGGATGGTACACATGAGATAGGTCGCATGATCCAGGCAATGGTTACCATTACGGACCGACCAAGAAAGCAAGAGCTGGGGGAGAATCCTTTCCGGATAATTCTCCCTGTGCAGGAATGGAACCATGCCATATTTAGTGAGAATTTTATTTACATTCCAGAATGGAAGCAGAAGCAGCTGCGATTATTCATCGAAGCTCAGTTCAGGCTTCGTATCAAGGAATACTTCTTTGTAGGCTATTCGAAGGGCTACAAGCAGGATAAGATTATCCAAGCGTTTCTTCATAGCTATAATATCAAGAGAAATGCAGTTAATTACGACACGGTAAAAAAATATGACTACCGTAATCGTCGTCGCATAACTACTGAGATTGCCAATGAACTTCAATTAAGCCTTTTCCCTTAATATTATTTCACTTATTAATCTTTAATTGATTTTGCAGGTTCACGTGCAAAACTACTTAAACTTTAAGCAATTATGCAAAATAGAGAAAGTAAACGGGCTGCAATTTGCGGCGTGTATTTTATCGCATTGTCTGAATCAACGGTGACTAATGTTCCGGGTGTATCACAGATTAAGGTATCGGGCATTTGGGACAAAATGAAATTTTCATCTGCTGAATTTAGCGAGCAGTTATCTTCTGATGGTACAAATTACGAGGTTAATCTCACAATTTCGTTTTCTGACTCTTCTCAAGAGAATCAGAGAGAAATAATGGCATGGATAGGAATCTATCTTTTAGTTCGGTTGGATTATACTGACGGCAATTCGAGGGTAGTTGGTACCGACCAGTTCCCGGTGGTGCTAAGCCTGTCAGGTGACGGTTCTCCCCATGCTTTACGATTGACATATAAGGGGCAGCAGCCGGAATCGAGCAAGTTTTTATAGTCCTTTTATGCGTGGTATAGTGCATCTACTTTTGTAGCAACGAAAAAACTATAATTACACTATGCATTTATCACACCTGTATTCTGCCATTATGCGCTCCCAATGGGCTATAGCCTTGCGTGACGTGGAGTCATCGCACCAAATTCTGGAGCAGATTATTACTGGTTCCTTCGACAAGTCTGCAGAGGGAACGCTGGCAGATCGTAAACCTATCGAAGGTCAGGCTTACTCTAAAGAGATGAGCCGGACATCTTCTTTTGCCGGAGACCTTCCGGCTGATACCGTAGCAATTATTCCCGTACACGGTACCATGCTGAAGTATGGCACGTATTGCGCGTATGGTACTACCGAGATAGCCGATATGATATATGAAGCTGCCTCCAACCCGAATATATCTGGAATCATATTGGATATGGATTCCGGCGGTGGTTGTGTGGATGCCATCGCTCCATTGACCGCGGCGATTGAATTTGCGCGTAAAAATGGGAAGGCTACAATCGCATATTGCGATATGTGCGCTTCTGCCAACTATTACACGGCCATTTTCTGTGACGAGATTATCGCATCGAATACCATTTCTTCCGAGTTCGGCTCCATCGGTGTAATGATGTCATTTCCCGATTATGCCAAGTATTACGAGAAAGAGGGTGTCAAGATACACACCATTTATTCCGATTTGTCCAATTATAAGAACGCTCCATTTGAAGCGGCCAAAGAAGGTAAATATGAACTTATCAAACGCGAAGAGCTGAATCCGCTGGCACAACGATTCCAGGATTCAGTGATAGCACGCCGTGGTGAGAAATTAGACAAGTCAGTAGAGGGTATCATTTCCGGACGTATGTTCTATGCAGAGGACGCATTGAAATACGGCCTGATTGATTCTATCGGTGATAAACAGTATGCAATTAACAGGGCGCGTGAAATCGCAAGAGACAATGCGGTTTCTGCCTATTTACAAACAAAAAACATAAAATAAAATGCGAAACAGAAATTTATTGTTGACGGTTACTGCCGTCATGTCGTTTCTGGGCATCTCTTCTTTTGCCAAGGATGCCGATGGCCATTCCATTCTATCTGCCGGTGATCAGCAGAAACTTACTGAAAAATGGGGAAAGCAATTTACGGATGCTTTCGTCAAGGATTTGGCTGAACTGGAGGAGAAAGAAGGGGTATCTGCCGAGGAATCGGTTAAAGGTGTAGCTGCTGAATATGAAGCCCAGTCAAAAAAGGACGCGGCTACCATTGCCCAGCTTCAGAATGAAATTAAGAAACTGAAGGCTGAAAATGAAAAATTGGGTAAGTTACCAGGTGAAGGTGGTGTAGAGGTCACAAACGGAACAGATGGTAAGATGAAAAAGGAATTTAAGCCGGACATGAGTCTGATGCATAACAAGGCGTATTATGCAGCAGCTGCAGGTGATGTGTGGACAGGTGATTCTACCGTCGATACTAACGAGTTGAAAACTGAATTCGGAAAGTATGTTTCTTCTGATAAAATTTCCATTTTCAACAAATTGGTAGGCCCTATTTCATGTACGGGTTATATGTCGACAATTATCACCGATAAATTTGAAGTACGTGCTTCTCAGGCTGCCATTGACTCCGTGCTGCAGACATTTACTCCGCGTTTCACCCCGAAAGGCAAATCCAAATTTACTCCTATGACGATTAAGATGTACCCGATGAAAATCAACGTGTCCATCTATCCGTCAGACATTATCAACGATGTGTTGGGTTACTTGTATGATGAGAAGCTGGAACCGAAAGATATGCCGATTGTGCGTTATATCGTTGAACAGCTTATTCGTCCGAAATTGGATGAAGACCGCGAGCTGGCATTGTGTAAGGGACGTTACAAAGATCCGGTTGCATCTGAGGATTCGTTTACTCCAAACAAGGCTGAAGAAACTTGTGATGGCTTTGTCACACAGTTGTGTGATTTGAAGAAGGCTTCAGATACCGATGTGACTTGGCTGCTTAATGATACTGCAGAACTGGGTGAGGGCGAAGAACTCTTGAAGCAGATTGAAAAGGCGGTAGACGAAGTAAGTCCGTTATACAAGAATAAAACCATGTTCATTCATGCGGACCCGGACTTGATTGTCAAGTACGGTCGTGCATATCGCGACAAATATCCGACTACTAAAAATGAAGACGGAGAAAAAATCAAGGTCGATTTTTCTCGCTTCACTTTCGGCCCGATTGAAGGAATGCGTGGTACCGGAGCGTTCTTTATTACACCGAAAGAAAATTTCAAACACCTTATGTCAAGAGACCCGAAAACCATGGGCTTGAGAATGACTTCTGATGATTATCAGGCTAAGGTGCTGGGTGAGTGGCGCGAAGGTACCGGATTCTGGATAAAGGAAGCTATTTTTGCGTATTTGCCTACTGCATTGGTGGATGAACTGGCACCTGCAGAACTGGGTGTATAATTATAGGAGGTATGAATATGGCAGAAACTTTAGTTTCAGTTAAAAAAACAAGCTCTTCGGCCGGTAGACCGAAAGGCAAGAAGCATTATGTGATTCTCTTCCGATGGGAAGATGTAAAAACCTTTAAGAAAGATACTGATGGTATTACGGTGACTGCTTTTGCCTTTGCAGAAGGTAAAAAACCGATTGCTGTCTATGGTACATCCAGTACCATTAAATCATGGGATACTCTGACTGGTTCCGCCGATGCTAAGGGGTACTTGCATCATACAGCATGGGAGTCACCAGGAGACACTAAAGAAATGGCGGTTTGCCGCAATACCCTTGTGAATGAAGACTTAGGTTCTATCGTGATTAATTGCGGTACTGAAGATGCGAAAATCGCTGGTACTCCTTGCACTCCTTTGGTGTTCAGCTCTGATGAAGGACAGGACGATAAGGAGGCTTGCAAGAATACGATTGAACTGGCATCCGAAATTCCTTCATCTCCTCTTGGGCGTATTCCTCTGAATTTGATTCCAGAAACAGAAGACCCGGATATTGATGGTTATTTAGGTTTAACAGCGGCAGCTGCCGCTTCATTAGAAGAAGGTGTATGACAAAGAAAAAAGATAATTTAGAGCAGGCTGCTACAGTAGAGCAGCCTGCTGAAAATCTGGGTGCAGTGGATACAGCATCTGAAGCAACAGACGCTACATTACAAGCTAAAACCGATTCTGATTCGGTGAATACTTCACCTGAAGGTGCTACAGGCGATTTGAATGCACAGGATGTAAATCCTTTTTATACTGTCGTGATTCCCTTTTTCAAGGCGAAACACCGGGAAGAAGAGGTTGTGAAGGTGATTGAATCTTGTGCTCAATACCTGCTTGAAAATATTCGCTTTGTCACCATTGGTGACCAGGTAGAATATACTAAGGATATGTTTATTGAGCATATTGAATACAATGGTGCTGAAGGAAGCCAGTTGGATATTCTCGAGGTATTGAAGCTGGCCATAGTATCTGAGTCTGTGTCTGAAAAATTTATCCTGATTGAACCTGGTTCCTATCTGATAGATAATGTAGGCTTGTGTCATATCGCCATATTTAAGCATTTTGGTATGCTCAATCCAAATCGTTATACCGGAGCCGAAGCGGTTATGATGAAAAATACTGCTGATTTGCTGAGTGATACGCTACGGCTTGCAGCGTATGATTACAATACGCATTGCCCGGTATTGCTGGAGAAGGAAAAGCTGACAGAGATGTTTGAAGAATGTCCGGAAATCCTTTCTGGAAAGTATCACTTACTCACTGTATATGGTTGTGCGTATGCGGTACACCCCATTCGTCTGGACTTCCATACAGATGGATGGATTCTTCCGGTCGTCTCACAGAAGCCTGACTCAAAGACGGTCGAACGGCTTATTGCAGACAAATGTTTCCTTTACCTGAAGCATTTTCAGGAGAATGTGAAATTTTTGAACCCATTCCTGGATACTAAGAAATGAAACAAACAATTCTCACCTGGTTGCGTGCAGGTGCGAACGCCGAAGAGGGTGTGCAGCTTCTTATCGAGGCGGGCGCACCCTCTTTGACTTTACGCCTGATCAAGTCCAATCCGGTGGCTAATCGCCGCCTGATGATTGACTGGTTGTGTAAAAAATATGGGATTGATGAAGATTATACCTATGTGGCATCTTCCCAGGTTGTGCTGTTTTCAGAACGTAAACCTAAATCGTTCCGTGATGAATTCCCTTTCCTTTCCGAACCGGATTGTCCGGCTGAACTCGAAGCACTGGCATCGCGAAAATTCACCAAATATCACGCCTATGTGAATTTGCATAAGCAGCTTCGCTCATGTACATCTACCGAACAGTGCGCTAAGGTGGCCCGGGAACTGATTAACTCCTATCTCGAGAATCGGATGATATGGGAAGAATTGAATTACTACCAGCAGCATCATTCCATCTTGGGCAAACATCCGATATTTACTGCATTTCACCGCCGGAGAGAATTATTGACGTTGAATGTGAAGCAGCTCATGGTGCGTCAGAAAAGATTACGTAACAACATCTGGCGGGTTCAGGATGAGATGGCCAAAAGGGATAAGCCACACCTCGAGCTGGAGCGGAGGGCACGGCTTCAAGCCTACCAGTCCGAGCTGGCAGAGATAAACCGGTTACTGGGCGATGAATAGGTACTTCAATCTGGACGAATTGTTTGCCGAGGTGAGACAGTCGCGCATGTACTCCCAGCGGTTCGAGAATATTCTGTGTTTCAAGCTGAACAACCTGAAGGAACTGTGCGGCCGTCTTCCGGAAACCAATGAAGCCTTCTTCATTGAAACCCGTAAGAGCTTCACTGCTTTTACCTTCATTGTGTACCTGATTCGACATGCCGGCTACGTGCGGCACATCTATGTGGCCACTTATTCCACCAACGAGCGAATTATCAATGCGCTGTTGCGTTACAAGGATAAAGGGTTGATTGGTACCGTTCATCTTCATGTGTCCGAAACGCTCAAGTTCCGTATGCCGCTGATTTTTGCCCGACTCAAGCAGCTGCATAACGAGGGTATTATTACGCTTACCTATGGATGGACACACAAGAAAGTGACTTGCCTGGACACAGATACCGGATGCTATGTGGTGGAAGGTTCCGGAAACTATGGAGAAAATGCCCTCGAGGAACAGTATGTATTTTTAAAATCGAAGAAAGTCTATGAATTCAGAATCGGTAATAAAATGGACAGATAAGAATCGTCCGGAATGGTTTTCCCGTATCCCCATAGAAGAATACGAGAAACTGGCTGGGATAGGTTACACGCCCCAGCAGATAGCCATGTACTACAACATAGAGGTTAACGAATTTATGTTCTATTATAGCCTTCTTATGTCACCCCTGAAGTATCATTATGACCGTGGTCAGCTCCTTCAGACGGCCAAAGAAGGCATTTCCATGGCGGATGCGGCAGCCACGGGTGAGAATGTGACGCAGGCCCAGCGGTTGGACAAGATGCGCCGTGCAATCGAGTTTAAAAATAATGTTTCAAAAGTTTTTTTTGATGATTTAGATGTTTGAGAAATCTTATTACGAGCAGCTGCAGGACTACATTGAGTCCGGTTGCAAATATCAGTTGTCCGAAGAAGAGCAGGACTACTATAATGCGCTTTTTGCCGTAGTCGGCATTACGCGCAAATACGGGAAGGATCGTGCCATCTCCATGCTCATGCACGAACCTTTCAGCTGTTCCCGTCCCCGTGCCAGAGAAATGTACTACGAGGCCGTGAATCTGTTTTACCTGGATGATACCATTGAGCCTGCCGCACATCGTAATATGATTTACGACAACCTGATGAAAGCTGCACAGACGGTACTTCTTTCGTCTTCAGGAGCGAAGGATATGGAGATATACGGTAACTTGCTGACTCAGGCATGGAAGGTTAAACAACTTGATAAACCGGATAAGGTAAAACGTCAGGAAATCAAGGAAAAAGATATAAAAGTCTATACTCTTGATTCAACTCGAATTGGTGTGCCTTCCATCGACCGGACAGCACTTGCCGCACAGATTGACCAGATTCCTGACCTTACAGAAAAAGACCGTACACGCATTAAACGTGATGCGATGGTAATAGATATTAACTTTGAGGAGATTCTCGATGACACGCAAGAAAAAACTGAAAATTTCAGAGGATAGCGTGGAAACACGCTTCGCCAACTGGACAGCCCAGCTGCTGGCCATCATGATGCCCTGGTCACTCTATTGGGTGGCCGGTCGTGCATCTGCCAAGACAGTGCAGGTTTTGGCAGAACGGGTTCAGGAAGCAGCCCAGGACTGCCCGGGCGCTCCGTTCGCATGGGTGGCTGATACTTACTCTGACCTGCATAAGAACGTGATTCCATCGTTGATTGACGGACTCCAGCTCCTCGGGTGGAAGTTGGGCACGCATTACGTAATCAACGAAGCTCCTCCGGAAGAATGGCGGTTGCGAATGTATAATGTCTGTACCGACTGGCGTAATACCATGGTATTTTACACGGGCTTTAATTTCACCTTCATATCTTTGGATCGTCTGGCCATTGGTGCCGGACGTTCCTACGTGGGCGTGTTTGGCGACGAGGTTAAATATTTCCCTGAAGAAAAATTCACGAACCTCCTGAAGGCCGTACGTGGATTCTATGTGCGTTACGGACAGTCTGTGTGGTACCGTTCCAGGACACTGACTACCGATATGCCGAACCCTAACCATCTGGGTGAATACGATTGGATTTTGAAGCTGTCGGCGCAGAATAAAAAAGAACAGATTATGCTCATGCTGCGTGCCGGACTGGTGTATAACGAATGTAAGAAGACCTATGTGTCGCACCTGCAGGAGTACCGGGAACTGGTCGAAAGGCAACGTACTGAGCGGACATTACAGAATCAGGTAGATAAAGCTGCCAGGGCTGTCGAACTGGCCCGTCGTAATATGAAACGCTGGGAAGAGCGATGGATTAAGACTCGCCGCCGTGTGTCGTTCTTTTTCATTTCTTCTTCTTATGTCAATGCGGATATATTGGGCTTGGACTGGTTCTCTGATGAATTGGCTGAAGGGCTGGAGGGTTTGTCTTGTAATATCCTTTCCATTATCCCGAAGATAGAGGCCAGCATGTTGTTCTACCCGAATTTGTCCATCCGGCATTTCTATGCAGACGGGTTCCTGAATAAGATTATAGACCAGAAGCCGCTGGGATGGCAGGAAGACTGTACGGTATTGCGTTACCATAACAACAACATGCCGCTCGAGGCTGGGATGGATGCAGGTAATATGTTGTCTCTGGTGGTAGGGCAGCAGCTGGGGCGTGAGTACCGCGTGCTGAAGGAGTTCTTCACGCTTCCTCCTGATACCGTGCGGGAACTGGGGGCACAGTTCGTCCGGTATTTTGCACCACGGCGTACTAAGGTGCTGAAGCTGTACTATGACCGTGCGATGAACAACTACAAGGGGGTGAAGGCAGATATGGCTACACAGATAAAGAATGCCATTGAATATGATGCAGAAGGTAGAAGGACCGGATGGCGTGTACAGTTAATGTCTATAGGACAAGGGAATATCGGTTCGAATCTGGAGTACCGGTTTATGTCTGACCTGCTGTCCGGGAACCTGGCTGGTAAGCTCTTCTCTCTGTTGATAGACCAGTATAACTGTCCTAACCTGAAGTCTGAGATGGAAGTAACCAAGACCAGATTAGTAGATGATGGTGGTAGCCAGATGGTGGTAAAACAAAAGACTGGTGATAAGTTGCCGCGTGAACGTCTGCCTAAAGAATCTACCAACCTGACAGATGCACTCAAGTACCTGCTCATGCGTAAGGAGTTCTTGCGTATATGGCAATCTAAGGTGACATCGTATGCCCCATAATGTTATAGACCGTTCGCTAAGGATGGTTGGATGCACTGCCGTACTACGGTGGTGCATTTTTTTGTGCCGTTTTGCAGGGGTGGGATTCCGCCTGCGTCACATTTCCCGAGATGAAAATTAGTTGCAATCGCAACCGCGGGGCGGCGCGCGTCGGGCATAAACGTAACAAAAACCAAGGGTTTTTGATTCCTGCCACGGATTGAAACCTCTGTTTCAGTCCGTTAGATTTGCTGGGACAAGTTTTCACGCTAAAAACTCACCCCGATTATCTGATAATTCGCCCCATTTACATCGGTTCACGCCCGAAAAATCCCCATTCCATCGGCAACCGCAGGCTATTTGATGATGGAATGGGGATTTTTCGGGTTAAGAGGTAGAAAGACACTCGGTAGTCTTTCTGAGGTTGCGAAGGCGTTCACGCAGCGGCCCACCCGCCCCGTTGCTCTCCCTACTGGCGGTATAGCTAAAGCTATGTATTGCTTGACTGCTCTTCTTTGTCTGCTCTTCGCCAATAATTCGGTATCACTTCCGCTACGGTTTATGCCTTTTGTACCTGCAAAGGTAAATGTTCTGCTTCGTATGCCAAGTTCAAGCTCTGTTCCTGAAAAAATCTCCACCCTTTCAGGGTAGTATTCAAGGCTGTGCTTTTCCGGAAAACTTGTCTTTATACGCTTCAGAACACCTTTTGAGCAGGTGTAAAAGGCGAAAACAAACCGCAGCGAAAGCGAACGGAATAAAAAAAAGCTCAGAGCAGGAAGAGCAGAAAGAAAAGGCTCAACACCCGAGCTCGGCACCAGAATAAATTTAAAACCTACCGATATGAAACCATTTACCGAATCCATGCTAAACCAGTGCAGAAAGTACATGTTCAACTTCTTTGACTACCTGCCCACAAAATATCAGGCCAGCGCAAGAGACTGGCAGGTGAGAAAGTTTGTGTGGGCATTCAAAGACGGTAAATGTGCCGTTTCAGCTGCCCAGCTTGTCGCAAAGAAAATCCGTGAGCAGTTTGGCACGTCAGTGAGTGACATGGTGTTTGTCTGTATCCCAGCCAGCAGCCAGCGGAAAAATGAAATCAGATACAAAGAGTTTTCCGCAGAAGTGGCACGGCTTTCTGGAGTTCAGAACGGGTACGACCATATCACGGTAGAGGGCGAACGGCTGGCAATCCACGAAAGCAAATCAGGAAAGCACGTCAATAATGTGGAAGTAATCAACCTTGACAAAGAGTATTTCAAAGGTAAAAAAGTGCTTGTCTTCGATGACGTGATAACCCGTGGGTACTCCTACGCTCGTTTTGCCTGCCATTTGGAAATGCTGGGAGCTTCAGTTTTGGGAGGTATGTTTTTAGCGAAAACCTTATTTGTCTAACAATTTAATAAACAACATCATGAAAGATTTATTCGAAATTTGTGGAGAATGCCGCCACTTGAGCGACGCAGAAGTAGTATATCAGCTTACCAACAACAAGGAAACAAGCAATCAGGTGAACGCCATGTTAGCGAACGGCAGCAATGTGTCGATAGAAGACATTTGCAACCTGCTGACACCGGCACGCAGAGATATGGCACTGGCAGTCATTGAACTATACAAGAGAATCAAGGAACGGAAGAACAACTACAAGCGTATAACCTCCAGCGCCGACGTTTACGAAGTGATGCTTCCCTACATGGCAGACCTGAAAGTAGAGGAATGTTGGGTTATCTTCCTGAATCAGGCGGCCCGAATCATCCGCAAACAGCGTATCTCAGTCGGAGGGCTGGCGTCTACTCAGGTAGATGTAAGAGTGATTCTACATGAGGCACTTTCTTGTAATGCCACCACCATGATACTCTGCCACAATCACCCGTCAGGTAATTTCCGCCCTAGTCAGGATGACGACCGCCTGACACATGCCTTACTGGAAGCGGGACGAATTATGAATATCAGGCTTCTTGACCATGTGATAGTAACGGATGGAAGTTATTACAGCTACGGGGACGAAGGACGCTTGTAGGGGCTGCAAATGGCCGTAGCAGCGTTTAGGGAGGTGGGCAGCGCATCGGCCGCCCGCCGCCCGATTTGCCTTCGCACTATGTTTGTCGGCAAATCGGGCGGCGGGGAATAAGGTATTTCGTTTTTACGCCTGAAAACGGCGATTTTTATACGCAAAAGCGAATCGTTTATCTTTATAGTTCTTGTTAAATGATATTAATATGAGTATCATTTATGGTTGTTTTCTTTGTAAATGATACTCAAATGAGTATCTTTGTAGTGTTAATCAAGCGAACATTGAAATGAAGTACAACGAATTGGAACGGCTGATTAAAAAAGCCGGGTGCTTTGACACTGGAGAACAACAGAACGGACACCCAGTCTGGGAAAGTCCGAAAACGGGGAAGCGATTCCGAATGAGTAACCATGGAAAACAGGAAGTCGCAACCGGAACATTAAAAGCAATTATGAAAGCGGCAGGACTGAAATAAGTCCTGCCATTAAAAAATATACGATTATGAAAAAGGTATCTGCTATTATTGAAATGGCTTCTGACGGTAACTACAGCATCTATATGGATGCGGATGATATGGACTATTTGGTTACTGCTACAGGCGCAACGTCTAAAGAAGCTATTGAGGATTTCAAAAAAGGGTATGAGGATATTAAATCATCATACGAACGTGATGGAAAGCCTTTTGAAGAAGTTGAGTTTGAATTTAAGTATGACATGGCTTCTTTCCTCTCTTATTACACACAGGCTTTTTCTCTTGCTGGATTATCTCGGATTACAGGAATCAACAAGAGTCAGTTAAGCCATTATGCGACAGGACATCGCAAGCCATCGCGTACTACTATTGATAAAATACAAAAATCTGTACATGAGTTTGCGAATGAATTAAGTCAAGTACATTTCGCTTGATTAACACTTACCGAAATATCTTGACTAATGGGCGGAACTTTTCAACAAGTTCCGCTTTTTTTATTCGAAAGTTATTATCTTTGTAATGCCCGAACATTTAACCATATATGGTTGTTATAACCATAAAATATGAACTCCTTATCAAGATAAATCCGTAGTCAACCGGATTAAGGTGCAGGTTACACCTTTGGGCTATCTTGGTGAGGAGTTCGCCATTTCGGTTTAACTACTATGATTAGTCAATATTTATCACATAGACGATTTAGACGAAGGCTAAAAAGCATATATAAAAAACATCAACGCAACAGAAGAAATATTCAAATTATGAGTGAAGATAAAACGTTTTTAGATATTGGTAAAAACATTCATTCTTATGATGATGCAATAAAGTATTTTTTGCCTAAAAATCTTGCTTATTTAACTGGTTGTGAGAATAGCATGTTTTATATTAACCTGAATAATTCATAGTCTCCACAAAAAAGAGAACGCCCTTCTTGTATATT
>OGME01000917.1_pt1 | contig 22035 bp, 27 predicted proteins | sample 1572981 | NCBI WGS metagenome assembly OGME01 (sample SAMEA2581902, study PRJEB24529) | metagenome | biome: Human gut stool | place: China | collected 2011
CAGTTGAATCGCTACGCTTTTCTCAAATTTACTTTTTAGCTATCTGTTTATTTTAAATTCCATCCTTCCATTATTCGGATTATAAAGGCCTGACATTCCAACAAAAGGGGATGATATAGCCGTTTTAATTTTAAGCAACCCAAGATTGTCCCAAGAAATGTTACCATTAGCTAAAGAGCCACTTCCATCTTTATTCAATTGTATCTTACCGTCTGCAATATCAACGCTTCCACTTTTCAGCTCTCCTGAAAATGTCCCGTCCGCTCCGTCAAGGTGCTTGACATGCAGGCTGTCAACATCAATCTGGTCTGCCTTGATTTTCTCAGCGAGCAGCAGCTTTGTCGCAATAAAGAGCCAGTCCTGCGCGTATTCCCAGAATCCTTTTTCCTGTGCGATTGAGTTTATCGGGTCGTTGACACCCGCAGCGGAGGTATGTGACTTGATGCAGAGATACAGCTTGCCGGAATACTCCACCACGTCATAGAACTTCTCTTCCCCCACGCCTGCGAGGTATTCCACGCCTTCCGACCAGGAACGCATGCGCATCTTTGCACCCTTGTTGCCTTTCAGCACATACTTAACTTCAGTTGTTTTTCTAGCTATAGTCATACTACTATTCCGCTGTTGTGATTACTACCGCTACATTACCGGATGCCTGTTCACACATAGCTTCAGTTACGGTTCCGGTTGCAGATGGCGTAGTAGCTGTACTGGGGTTAAGAATATTACCTGCACTGTCCGTGAATACGAAGTAGAACTTCATTTCCTTGTACTTGGTTGTACTTCCACGTTTGACGAGTATTGGCGTATAGACTACCGTACCGCCGCTACCCTGCTCAATCGTTTCGCTTTCTGGATTTGGGTTGGTTATGATGTCGAACGGGTCAGAAGCATCTACTACCGTTTGCACATCCATTCCGATAAGATTTCCGTTCTGGTACACTTCGACCTTGAATTGTCCGGTGGTATCTACCATATCATTGGTAACGGTCAAACTTTGTTTTGTCTGCCCGTCCAACACGGACCAGGAACCTGACTTTAGCGTGTACCACTTGTATGTCTGACCAGCATTGAGTTCATCGCTACCTATCCACGCTACAGCCTTGAGGATACAGGAGTCTCCCTTATCAGTCAGTGTAAAGAACTTGTTGTCACCGGCCATGATGGTAACGCGCTTACTGTTGCCCACACCTACAGTAACAGGTATACTGTACACGCACTGTATCTTGTCGCTGGTATTACCGACTGCAATAGTCGCTTCTGCTTTAATGTTACATGCAGCACCTGCAGATGCCTTCACCAGGTTCTTCTTTATCTTCAGTGCAAAATAATTTTGTGTTCCGGAAGAATACGGTACGTTTTCAAAATGACCTGTCTCGCCACCAAAAGTATTCGTAGAAAGTTTGTTGCTTCCAAACGTAAGCTCCGTATCATTGAAAAACCATTTAACTGACGAAGGAACCACAATCCCGGTAGCGGATAAAGAAGAGGTGATGATGTAACTCAACATCGGCGTCAACGTAGTGAAATCCGGAGTGATATTTGTCGGATTATCTGCCGTACCCTGGTACTCCTGATATAAGTCTCCCATGTTTGACTGAAGGAAAGGCATATACACGCTACCCTTCCGCACATACACTACTTGCCGTGATACACTTGCTTCACTCATAATGTACCTCCTTTCTCTGCTTCAGTAGATACGGTATTATCTGCCATCTCCGGCAAGACGGTAGGTGTATCATCCTTGTATTCGTCAGGTGTATATACTCTTTCAGGATTCTCCATGCCGTCAGTTTCCAAACGGGCAAACAGAGGAGTCAATGCTACACCACCAACACGAGATACCCTGTCAAATATCGTATCACCTTCGATGCAATCCAAATCAGACTGCCACAGCAGCACGTTACCATCTGCTGTTTTATTACGAATAGCCGTAAGGCCCAGCTTATCCGAAACTTCTTTAGTCACTTTAATGTAAAAAGCCATAGTATCCTAATTTTTAATTCTGTCAAATAAAACATTACCATCAGCATCCTGCAGTACGGTGCCATCCGTATCATCTATCAGTATTGCCTGTGGCCCTCTATCCTGTACCTCCAGTTCCAGCATCATTCCAGGAATAAATGTGATTGTCGGCTTTACTCCGATAGCCTGTCTGCTGTAACTCTGCGAATATGGAGATTTTACGTTCCACACAAACCGGAGCCATTCATCCGCATTAGGGATAATGCCCATGCCGTCCATCACAAACGCTTCCGGAGTAAACTTAGTGGTACCTCCTGGAAACTGCGAAGGAACTCCTTTCCAGTCTGCTTCCACATCAGGAATACGTCGTCGGATGGTGGTACTGACTACAAGTGCATTGTCCGATGGTAATCCAGGAAAATTACCGTCTGCTGCATAGGCCAGCTTGCAGACATAGGTCTGTTCCTCTCCAATATAATCCTGATTAATGGTCAGCGTATTGTGGTCTATACTATCTACTTCCCAGTCATTATCTCCGTTCCCATCTGTAATGGCTTCCAATGATCCGGTGTCCAGTTTTCGGTACCAGAAAAATTTGCACTTCTGCTTATCCGATGCGATATCGCTTCCTCCGACAAAGACAGATGCCTTGATTGTACGTGTCAGTGGATTGCGAAGCGGATTCCATATTACGCTGGAAGGGCTGTCCAGTTTCATGACTGGACTTGGAAGTGTAGCATCTGATACAGGTATTACCGTACTCATTCTGAAGGGAAATACCTGATTTGTCCGCGTGTCTACGTATTCAGCGTAAAACTCAAGAGCCAGTGATGTTGTAACGCTAGAGTTACGTTTAATTTTAATCCGCCCCTTGGTATCACCCTCGTTGGTTATCTCGTAATTCGCATTACCTGAATCAATCAGCGTGCGCTTCGTGCCCTGTATCTCATACCACTTCATATTGGTAAGAGAAGCGTTTACCACTCCAGACTTGGTGTACCGGTCCGGATCTGTTGCATTGCAACGTGGAAACAGCACAAGTGGAGTCAGCGTGTAGTCAGGGGTATATTCCTTGGTGTCGGCGGAGTATATCTGTCGGTCAGGTACACTTCCCACTGTTTCTATATCCCCACTGCATTGCAATGGGGTATAATTCACATCCAGTCTTTTTTTTCTTGTAGTTATCATATCTTTAAAATGTTATTTCATTCTCTGCAACTTCGAATGTCTGACCGTCACGTAATAAGGCGCGAGCCTTGAACGTGCAAACAGTCTTCGTGCGGCCAAATTCAATCCCCAAATCGTCTACTGTCAGCGTAAGAGACTTACCAGCATCCGCTCTCTTGACAGCCCATGCATTATCTTCAGACACATTGCCCGTATCGCGTGTCCAGGACACGTCCGTATCAAGTATGCTGTCTGTCACGTCACGGTTGTAGAGCTGTCCAGTTACAGTTAAGGTAGTAAAGACTACTCCTTCCTGAAGCTGGCTCCCGTCAAACTGCCAACCGTTTTCGCTTTCAATGTCAATAGTAAATGCCGGATTCCCTTCAATCATCGCCCAGCCTGTGCTGGCATAGCGAGGTTCATCCGTCGTTCCGGTGACAAGGCATTTCCAGCGACATCCGTAATGCCATACCGTATCGACCGTTTCTTTTCCAACCTTATAAGGATTCTCGCTCTGAGCAACATCCAGCGACCAGAATCCACGGTCGTTAAGCTGTACGACAACCACACCCTGATAGTCTATCCGCATCAAGTCCTGGATAGCGATACCACGACAATACACATAGCTATGCCGGTAGTTGATTGGGAGGTTATCGAACAGTTCCAATCGCTTTAGCTTCCCAACAATAATACTGTAATTCGATTCTTCCAGCACGGGCTTTGTGACGCCATCCAGCATGCAAATACAGCCTTCATAGCTGGATATATACCAGAATCCTTGCCGTTCTTCGTCTACCGCATTGCCACGACGTGTAATCACCATACCGACAGCTGGAGGATAGTTCTTACCCCCAGGAACTTCTTCATCCGGATAGAGAACTACGTTAATCTTATTTTCTGCCTGCATCACACTAAGGACACGGAACCAGCTGTCATAATACTCTCCCGTTGAATTAAGGTTATTTACTGAGCCATAACTTACGTCCTGTTCCTTGAATGCCGTGATATCATTGTCCCAGCGACGACGAAGATACAGGTCATACGTGCCGTCTTCAAGAAGTTCAATCCGTTCGATTGTGCCGGCTTCGGAGTATGTCACATTACCCTCCTGAGCGAACCAGCGATTATAGATAAGTTCCTTCACAATCATTGCGCTGCGCACCTCGAGCTTCTCGAACTGCCCACGACCGTCGGGGAATATACCAGCACCCTTCCCGGCAACCATTGAATCAAGGAACTCACCGAATGTCAGAAGGAAGTTTGTACCATCCGGTCGGTCTTTATGAAGGCACTTATCCAGTTCTGCGATAATCTTTTCAAAAGAGGTAACAACCTCGAGAAAATTAATTTTAACTTTCTCGAAATTACGCGCCCATTTCATGCGAACATCATACCCGTCATCATTACCTCCATTCCATGGTACAATGTTTTCGAATTCGGTATCAATTAATGGATTATTATTTCGTGTTTGTGTCATGTAAATTCCAATTGTTGACCGTTAAATTCAAGAAGAAGTGGCTGCCAGCAGCTTTTTTCTTCATACGTATCCATATCGCGGTACCGGAGCATATAATCAGAAAAACGATTACGTTCAGTCCGATTACCAGGAAGGAGTTGAGCATGAAGCACCGTGACCGGTCCGTGTGATTTATCCTTGTCATACGAATAGGACATAAAGCTGAAGGAAAAATTTTTACCAGCCCTGGTCAGTTCATGCATCTCTTTTATGGCTTCATATATTTTCATAGGGCAAATTTATTCATACAAACAAGCAGAAAAAAGGACATAAAAAAACTGCCGGCCTTCACAGGCAGGCAGCCAAAAAGAACTACTTGAAGTGGGATTTAAAAAAGTAAATTATGAGTAAAACACATGGAATAAACAGCCAGCATAACCACGCACTGACAATAGGCTTTTTATCTACTGACTTATCTGAATTCAACTCTGAAACAGACTCTGTAGAAGTACTATCAACAGAAAGATTTTCATCACGAATCAGCGATGTACTATCGCGATTGTAAGACTTATCGTGAACCAATTCTGTTTCTTTACTAAGTACAGGTACAGGGTTACCGGAAGAGTCATTCGCTATCTGATAATCCCGTATTACGATACGGAAATTATCACGCCATGTTTGTGATAACTCAGATAACGACACATGATCATCAAAAGCGAAAGTCTTATTCTCAGTCTTATTTTCAGTTACATTCTGAATTGATTCATCCAGCCGTGCCGTACGGCACGACTGGAGCATCAACCCTAACATAACCAACAAAACAAAACCAGTGCAAATGACAAATAAGATATTACTTGAGTCAATCTTTTTCATGATGTAATAAGTGCAGCCTTAGCTCGAGTTAAATGTTCACCACGGTCTTCCAAGCCATTGTATCCACCGTTAATTTTTTTCGTGATTTTCATCAGCTGGTCGCGGTCTGCCAGTTCGTTCAGCTTATTGCGTTGCCAGAACCATCCGGCCACCAGACAAGCGAGGTCTGGCTGCTCTACCCGTTCAGGGTGGTGCAACAAATCATACTCACGGTTGGTATATTCGTCGAACAATTTATAATTCGTACGGCCAGTAAGCTGAATAAGGCCACGCCCTTTGAATCGAGGGCCATCACCTGGCATCACGTTTCCCAAATCTTGTCGGCCTTCGTATGCTTCTCCGGAAGCAATTTCACGGACATAACGAAGTGAACCACTTTCATGCGCGATTTGAGCAAGGAAATGCGCCTGACGCATCGGAGTATCAATTTCAAATGTGCCCATCGTATCGTTCAGATGCGGCAAGAACTTGTCGATATCGGCATCTGTCGCAAATGGCATAATCTTTTTAAGGGTTGTTTTGTCCATCGTTAATATTCTTTTTAAGTATATACCGATAAGTGTAATCAATGCCGAACAAGCTGCCGGCGAATGTACTCACCTCTCCATAGGCTATTAATACAGAACTGTGTATCTCACCGACTGGATGTGTCCATAAACCCATTATCAGCATTACCATGCCGCTAACCGTAAGGAACACGGCCATGGCAAGCTGTATTGTCATTTTTTTATTTTGCATATATATCTGTGTTTGTGTTATTGCAAAATTACCCTATAACCGTCCGATAAAAAAGGACATCAACGGCTGGCATTTTTCTCGAGCATCTCCAGCCTTTTAATTCCATCCCTAACGGAACGGACGTTAACCGTCAGGTCTTTTGCAGCGATGGCAGACAGATGTATGTTGGATTTCTGAAGTTCTTTCGCGATAATCTTAATCCATGCCAGAATCTCAGAAGAAGAAAATCCCCCATTATCCACCGGAATAGGGTTAGTTGTATCATCTGTATATCCGCCCGAATAACGCCCGCTCCGGACACGAACCTGCTGGAGTATCTGTGTCGTATTCAGCATACCGATTGTACCATTCTTTTGCGCTATGTCAAACACATCCAGGAACTGTTTTACGTGCGGGTTGGCCACGCCTTCATGATTGGTCACGAATTCATTTTTGTGGACCGGGATAACTCCGGCCACATCATGCGAATCGCCTTTAGCCGTATAACCCTGAACGTAGTCATCCGAATAACCACCGGTGTAAAGTCCTTTAGCTTCATCAGCCTGCTGCTTGGCCACGGCAATCTGAGCCATACCAGCTATTACTGCTGCAGCTGCTGCAGCTGCTCCTAAAGCAGGTCCAACTACAGGAATACCCGCCATTGCTTTATAGGCTTCCATTGCAGACACAGCCGTACTTGCTGTTACTTGTAATACCTGAAGGGCAAACCGTTTATCGGCATATTTTCTTTTTACAGCTAAAATCGCCTCTTCTTTCTGCTCCTCAAGTTCGGTTGTATCCTTACCTTCTTTTTGGGCTGCCTTTATCTGCGCGTCATAGCGTTTTTCTATTTTGGATATTTCGCTATCCTGCATGGCGTTCATCAGCTGGGACATGGAACCTGCCAACTGGTTGAATGTGTCCAGTGCAGCCTTACGAACCTGAGCGCGTTCTTCTTCCTTCTGCTTGTTTATCTCCGATAACCTATCCTGGTATTCCATCTCGGAAATAATACCAGCATCATGAAATGCTTCAAGAAGAGCCAGCTGGCCATCAAGGCTCTGTTTATATTTGTCAAGAGCGTAGGTATCTTCAACCGGGTCTTCTTCCTCGATGATTTCCATCTGACGCTCCTGAGGCTTTACCGGCTGCTGGTTAGCCAGTTTATTCGCATACAGTCTGTTTGCCTCAAAAGTCATAGCAGATAGAATCTGCTGGTCCATTAAAGAGGCGTCCTTCTCCATATCCGCCTCCACATATAATGCACGCTTCTTGGCCAAATATTTAACCTCCAGTTCATATAACTTCTTCTGGTAGTCTTCCTCTTCAATCAAATCCAGCGCACGTTGAGTATGAAGGTCATTCTGCTGATTTCCATACTCTTTTTCAACTTTAGCGACTTTAGTTTTCGTCTCATTTAACACCGGATTGGTAAAAATGTCCTTACTTTTAGGTATTTTATTAATAATTGCTATCAGCTGATTTTTCTGCTCAAGCAATTTAGCCAACTCAGCAGCTTTTTCATCTGTATCATTATCTAAAGCACGTACAAGTGCCGCCTTTTGAGCCTGGTCTATATCAGTTCTTGATTCGATTATCTTTTTTTGCTCATCATAATATTTACGATACGCAATTGTCTCCGCAGACAGTTTGTCTTCAATAGCCTGTACTTCAGCCTGCGCATCTTCCCTCAACTGACTAAGCTGACGCTTATTAAGCGTATCCATATTTTTAGCTCTATCCTGAACCGAGCGCAAAGAATTCATATCATCTGCATTCTGCTGCAAAGCATCGTTCAATTTTTTTTGCGACTCCGTAGTTTTGTCCGTCTCATCACGGAACATGGAAAAATATGTAATTGCAGCTGTGGCACCAGAAATGACAAGCCCCCAAGGGCTTGCTTTTGTGGCCTTACTGAAAAGATTGGTTGCCACGGTGGCGGCCTTTGTAGCCAACGTGTATCCTTTCTTTACCAGAGTAGCACTTTTTACCACCAGTACATACGCCGCGATGGCGGAAGTAACAGTCACTATTACACGTTTGTTTTCCATCAGTACAGACACAACGGCACTCAGTCCCTTCACTGTCAGAGAACCGGTGGATACCATGTACTTCATGACGGGGAGCAGCTGCTCTCCCAACTCTACGCGAATGTCAGAGAACTGTTGTTTGGATTTATCAAGCTCAGCCTGTACGGTGGAGTTCTGGACGATACACTCGTTCACTACCGAGTTACCTTCTATAAATGCCTGATTGGCTCCCAGCTGTTCCTTACGTACCTTTTCCACACTTCCGGCAAGGGCTGAAATCACGCTGGCAGCTTCCGCTCCGGAAAGGCTCATCTTGTCAAGAACCGGGGCCATCTTATCCATACCGCCCATACGATTCAGGGCTTCCAGGAAGGTAAGTACCGCTTCATTCACGTCCTCACTCATCAGTTTGGTGAACTCTTCCACCTGCAGTCCGGCCAACTGGGCGTATTTGGATGGTTCCTGATACAGTTTAAGAATCAATCCGGAAAGAGCAGTAGAAGCCATTTCCGAGCGAAGCATATTCTGGTCAAGAGCCGAAGCAAATCCCATGATGTCGGTAATTGCCATGTCAGCCTGTTTACCGACACCACCCATACGGGCGGTAAATTCAACCAGGTACGGTTCTGCAGCTGAAGAATTCTGTGCTACAGAATTGACTGCAGATCCGACAGCCAGCATATTCTCTTTCAGCGAACGGTCGCCGGTTCCGAACATATCGGCCAGCTTACCAATTTGGGTAATGGCCTCTTTACCCAAGTCCTCGCCCAAGGCAACATTAATCATGTCGGCCGCTTCGACGAATTCCTTCACTCCTTCCTTGGTAGAAATACCCAGTTTCCCGGCATCCCCTGCCAGCTCGTTCAGCCGTGTACGGGCCGTACGGGTATCCATCTGCTTGAACTCCTCGTTCAGCTCTTTCACTTCATCTTTAGTCAGCCCGGTATATTTAATAACCTGCGACTGTGCTTCCTCCATTTCGGCGTATTCATTCACACAGCTGCGCATGGTCAGCGTGATACCGGTTAATCCGGCAATCGCGCTGGCCGCTATGGCTCCGTATTTATTGAAACCATCGGTCAGTTTAGACAGGCTGAAACGAGTCTCATTTGCTGTACCACGAAGTTCTTTTATCCGGTTATTGACTTCCTTCAGCTGCTCGGAATACTGTTTGTACAGTTCCGTATTGGGATTCAGCTGACGAAGAATTGCGTTTAAATCCTTCTGTCTTTTGCCCAAATCACGCAACGACAAGTTGGTCAATCCTATCTCTTCATAGAGGTTATCATACTCCTGCTGCAGTTGCTTGATTACTTCAGTCTGTTTTTTATATTCCTCAGATGTTTCACCGAATTGTTTTTTTGTCTTCTGGAGTTCACGGTTGGCCGACCGCATTCTCTCCTCCAGTTCAATCATTTTCTGCCGTGCCTGGTCTTGCTGTATCACAATCTCCAGCTGCACCCTATCAATTTTCAAGCTCATATCGTGTTATTGTGTTTGTGTTAATCATCAACTCAACTATCCAGCCATCGGCCATTATCCAGCCAAACGCCGCCGTCACGCCATTTCCCATCTGACAGAATCCATCTTTGCTGGACTTCTGTATCAGAAATTGAAGCAGGATAAAATGTTCCAGTCCAGGCTTGAGTTCGACCGTTCGGCCCTATGGTGTATTCTATTTCCTTTGCCAAATAACGTCGGTTGAATATCTCGAATACAGAACTAGCCGGGTATACATTACTGTCATAGCAAGTTATCTTTACCGGGTTTTTACGGTCTATCTTATACGCATTGCTATAGAAATACTTCTCCATTTCAACAAGGTTGAATGTCGGATAATCAGAAGGGAGCGTAGCCGGCCAACTTGTTGTAGGGAAAAATCGGTCAATAAATGCCAACGGATATGAGTTAGCAGGCATCACACCTATTTGAACAGGATTAAGTCCTCTAAAAAAGGCAAGGAAGATATTTGATTTACTCTCCGTCTTTTCGGAAAGATTATTCACCATGTTGTGAATCGAATCGTAAGTAGTTTCATCCGGTTCATCATCTGATACTGATACGCCCGGAATGTAATATTGACCAAGATAAAAGTCATCAGGGTCAATACCTTCCATGTAAAAGGCCCGTTCAGTCAATTCAGCAGGAACAAATTCTAACTCCAATTCAGACTCCGCATTTTCGCGCACCAATGATGCCAGTTCATCCACCATTTCCAGGTTAGACATGATACCACTACCCTCCAAATAGATAATCTTACGGTTCACTGACTTATAATCAAAAATCGTATCCGTTACCTGATTCTCCGGTTTCGCGAAAAATGTAAACAGGTCGCCATCTATTGATTTCTGTCTGGCTGCTTCTTTGACCACATCCGGAAGGCAGCGTAATTTATAATACTCCGTAGACGGCAACTTATATTTAATCGTAGAGTTAATCGCATCCGCTTCTTCCTCTTCTTCACTCTCTACGGTGTATTCATCTATTACGTTCTGTAGATGTACATTACGGACTTTAGAAAGATAGGAAATATTCAGGAGGAATGAGGCAGTTCTCGTACGATGGTCAATCAGGAACGAGCCATTGAACATGGTCTCTATATTTTGAAGAAAGTCTTTGGCCGTCCACCCAGGCAACATTTCATTCCATTTGTATGTCTCACAGACATGCACAATATAAATACTTTTATATGGAGTGTCCTCTATGGCATTATACTCAAGTGTATATCCCAAAGCCTTCAGCAGCTCACGCATATAAGCACACAAATAAGGCTGTGGGATATAATCGTAAGGCTGAATATCCTCTTTTTGGACGATGTATCCGGCATAAGGATTACTTACATCGTTATTGTAAAGTCTGTACAGCCAGATATTTTTATCCACCTGGTGCAGGCTGTCGTATGTCATCATCAGGTTATAATCCACCTCAGGGTATGTTTTTTTGACATAATCAGTAGAGACAGAACCGTTCACCACCGGGTTGGTCTCCTTCATATCCAACGTAGAAATCAGTTCATCAGAGCCGATAAAATAATTCAGCTCTGAATTACCAGATACCAACTGAATGCTGACTTTGGTATCTGTCCATCCGGTGATAATTTCGGTACCGTTCAGATACACCCGGTTGTCGGCCACCAGTACGGCCTTTCTTTTAGTTGCCGGACGGTCGGTAATGTTAAGTCGGTTCAGGAAACCATACAGCTTAGCATTCTCCGGAACAAGAAGAGACAGTTCAATGTCATACGTATATTCGCCGTTTTTGGTGAAGAACGCATTTTCCTGCTTTACGGTAATGGAAAACTCTGAAGGCAGCACAACCGCAATACCATCTATGTATAAATTAGTCATAGTTTGTGAATTTAAGTCCCATGGAAAGCCCGTTCAACCCTCCGAATATCTGATACTCCCATTCAATCTTATATGATTCTTCAGGAATAATATCAACACAATCACTCTCCGCTCCGCGCAAGAAATCACGAAAAACAAGCATGATATGCTGAAGTTCACTATAAAGTGCCAACTCACCTTCCTCATCCAACTGTCCAGGGGAAACACGCTGGCATACGAAGATGAAAGCCTGCTGAGAATCTTTCGCATTATCGGATTCACCGACCGCCTGCGCATCCGGATAACTTACACACAAACATACACCGGATTTATTTTGCAACTTTTTGGTCATGTGCGACTCGTTCACCGAAAGAACTATGTGTTCAATCTTATTTTCCAACTCCTGATTGGTTTTATATACCAGCTCGCTGATATATTCACGAAAAGCCTTAATATCTATCATAATACTCTGTTGTTGTCCGGATCAGCGAAGCGGAAAGAGAATTCCACCGCCTTCAGTACATTTTTCCGGAAATCGCGTTCATAATTATTAGCCGAAATCACAATATCATACCAGGTACCATCTACCAATATCTGAGCCTGCTGTGCCCCTACGAAATCATGCCAGAGCTTATAGTCCGATTGCAGGAATATTGCGCCAGAATTTACCGTATATTCATCTGATGGGTTTACCACAAACTTACGCTCGATACCCCACATGTAGCCCGTTTCACTGTCATCTGAACCCTTCAACACCATGGAGCCAACCGCACATACCGTCTCCGGCACATCAAACATATTCAGGAAACGGAAAACGAACTTCTCGGTGTAAGATGTACGGTCTACGTGGAATGTCATATTGCCAACCGAATATGAATAAAATTCCTTACCTGGGAATAGTTCCTGAATACGTGAATATGAAGCATCAAGCGTGCATATACCCCTTTCACCAGCGTGTGTGTAAAGTGTACCAGAACTCACTTCCCCATTCACATCTGAAATAGTTACGTCAATTTTCTGACCAGATGAAAGGAAGAAACTTACATATTCATAACTACCAGGGCGTGATATTTTATCCTGAATTGTAGAAAGAACGCCCGGAGAATCTGCCGTTTTTTTCGAAGCAAAACGAGAAAACAGCACATAGGAATCAGCGTCTTTAACTCCATTAATCAGGAAACTGAAAGTTCCTGATAGTTTCTGTTGAAAAAGAGTTCTACCTGTCGGCCACAAACCCCACAAAGCTTTTGCACAGAAACGGCCCAGCTTACGCACACGTACCTGATATGCCGCATCCGGCACATACTCTTCAGACAGTATCGTCTGCCCGTTGAATTGCACCGCAAATGTGATAGTAGAATCCGTATCAATGATGTAATCGGGCATGTCGGCAGCCAGCTCGACAGCGCCCGGTCTTTGAATTACATTCATACTCTGAAATACTTATTTGTTTTAGAATTAGATGGTAGCAGGGGAATGTCTTCACCTGAAGTACCGTCACGTAACTTTCTCATGCGCTCCAGCCAGTCGGCCGCATCCGCCTCGAGCATGGCGGCCATCCGCTGGGTATCGGCCAGTGATGCCGGCTGTGAATCGGACATCCCGTTTGCCGCATTAAATCCCTGTACAACCGAATAAGGGATAAGCTGAAGGGGCATTCTCCGCAATGCCACCGACATGGTAAGCAAGGCCAGTGCCTTGGATGCCGCATACCTTACATCAGATGTGGCAGATTCCAAAAGCGTTTCAAACCCTTCACCATAGGAAGGCGCCACGGTGTCAATCTGTACCTCACGAAGGAAGGGAAGCAAAAGAATATACATCCGCTCGGACTGTGATATAGGGAAATAAGTATCAAACTCACGTCCGGAACGAATCAGCAGGCCAGCCGCATTACGATACGCATCAGACTTCTGCCAATCTGCATCCTTTGATTCATTCAGCCAGCGAATCAATCGCTCCACCGCACTGTAATACGCCTGCAGGTGGATACTGTCATCACGGTCCAGCTGCCACTCCCAGGGGATTTTGTCGGTACCGTCGGAAGACAGCTTCACCTTGCGGCCACTGTCTTCATGACTGACATCGTTACGCTGGAAGTAATGCAGTGTGGCCAATAATGCAATAGGCCGCTGCACCAGCTGAACCAAGCGCACCTGGTCGTTACCATCACCCTTCAGATAAGCATTTTCGGCCTTGTCGTATACAGCCCGGCCAATCACCTGGATTAATTCATCCGTAGCATCTTCGATGTCCATTTCTATGGCCGAAAAATCGTTACCGGCATAATAGTTGCCGGTCATCCGGCGCAATTCAGCTGCGCCCTGTTTATTAAGATTGAATATCATGGTTTTTAGCTGATTTTAAAATAGCATCTGCTTTTTGTTTATCATCCAATAACTTGAGCAATACCCGCAATAACTGGGTATTGTCGACCTCTTCAATACCTCCGAATACACCCGATTCCGCTACAGAGAACAGTATTGAGTTCATACCGAGCGACTGTTCCGGCGTGTTATCCTTCCCAGATGAAGTGAAGATGGAGGCAAAACAGACTTCACAGCCATCCAGGATAAACATACCATTGAAAAGAAATTCGCAAAAGCTGGCCATCCAGCAATACACCCCCCATTTTAAGTAGTCCGGCATATTCACAATATCCTTTGCAGCCTTGCCCAATTTCGACGAAGAAAACGGTACACGTTTACCGTCTTTTTTGCGCCGATATAAAATCGCACACAATGAATTAAGATAAGCCACATCATGTGTGCGAGTGTATTCGTTCATCATGATTACGGCAAATCGGAATTCACCGAAAGTCAAATCTGCCCCATGCGATGCAGGGCCCCAGAACCCGGACCAGGAAGGAATCAGATTAACCGTTGAATCAAAAGTAAGGGCAATGGTATTGGTCTCTTCGTCTACCCTCCACTGCCAGTCCAATGTCTTGGCCAGCCTGTTCACCAACAGATAATAATCCTTGCGCTTCGATTTCAGTCCACGACGACGAAGGACGTAACGACACCACAAGCGTTTGACATCAGTCAATGAAATAGCTTTAGGAGTCAGTATCAGAAGCATACGCAGCTTCAGGAGGTAAGCAAATTCAGCCGGCTGTACCTCTTCCCAGCATTCAGGGAATTCTATATCCTGTTTCATAGTCATACCTGGTTTGTGGCCCGGTCAGAGGCCGTTACATTATCTTCTTTGTTAATCACCTTGCGGTAGATACCCAAAAACAAATCCTTTTTATCCGGGAAATTGATATGAATGGCATCATTAATTGCTTCCAGGCATACGTCTTCGGGTATCTGCGTATCCGCACCATAGAACAGTTTGAGGGCATAGAGCATCTGGGAGCCGGAATCACCCTTCCCGTCGATGATGATATTAGCCAGCGAAGGGTTCAACCCCAGCCCACTTGTCGTGCTCGAGTCGGCAATACGTGATATTTTGGTCAGTGCCTCAATGTACTTGTCGATATTCATCTCAATGGGTTCTATCTGGAACTGGTGAGTCTTGCCGTCTGAAGGGTCTACGTAATCAGTCGTCATGAAGAATTTACCGACATTGTTTTTCCCGGCCATCACATCGGCCAGCTCGCGCGACAACTGGTCTTTAAGTGATTCCATGTGCAGGTACACTTCCTTTTCCGTCACCTCCGGATGCGCCTGCTGGTATTTTTCAGCCTTCTTATTCCAATATTCTTCTGGAACATGCACTACGTATGCTGCCGCAATCATATTTTTATTCAGGTACTCAATTATCTCCGGAAGCGAATTGGCATCATGCATCCAGGGCATTGAACCGAAGAAGGAGGATATCGCGTACATATTCCGGCCAAAGCTCCGCAAACAATGGTATTTCACGGCCACTTCGTGCTTTGCTGGCCGTTGGCGGTCAAATACCGGATATTTGACATATTTCTGACTTCCGTAAAAATCGAAAACCCCGTTCAGGATATGTGTGACAGAATTCAGGTATCTCTCATCATTTTCCGGCCAGCACAGACGGCAGTCTTTAGACGGCAAGCACTCAAGGCTGTGTATCCACGGACGTCCTACACGGACGGATCGTGCGGACACATACTTGACAAATACCCCGTTCAGGTGGTTGTATTCGGTAAATGATTCACGGATGAAACGGCGATAATCCCAGCTCTCGAGCCATGACTGCACTTCCGGGTCGGTAGTCCACATCTGGACGCGTTCGTTATTCTCGATACCCACACGATACAACATCGGCCCCTGACCGTACAGCAGTCCAGTCTTTCGAGAAAGAATACCTGGTGCCAGGTTGTTTTTCTCGAGCAGGTTACGCACAGATGAAGGCAAGTCGTTATCTGCCCCCCAGGGCACGATACGGACACCGGCCACTGTCGTAGGGCTACACTCCCAGTCTGACACAGCTGATCCGAACAGGTGTGTCAGAGAATCACGAAAGGAATCCATGCGGATGGCATAGGTGCCGACCGCTGTCTCCACAAAATTGATATTACCGATTTTCTTATTCATTTTTTATACGATTTTCCAATATTCCTTTAAGTCTTGCAATCTCTTCTTCAGATAGTCCGTACATGACACGCCCTATCAGCCGATTCAGCCCCCCATACATATTACGGGCGTACCAACGGTTCTTTTTCTTGGAATTCTCACGGATTCCCCACACTTCACGATTGGTATTTACTTTGGTCTTATTCTTCTTGTATCCGGACATATCGACACAACGACCGTAAGAGAAGAAGGATACACGCTGCCCCGGGTTCTTTCCTACCATGAATGAAGAATAATTCAGCGAATCAAGGAGAGAACCGGAGTCTATCAGCTTCTGTTTATAGATGGCATCTGACAGTGCATCGCACAGTTCCTCTCCGAATTTGGAAAGTTCTTCCTGGATAAAGAGTAATTTAATATCGTCTGAAGCCTGGCTATTCATAGTTACTATCTGTTTTGGTACAAAATTAGTTGCAGAAAAAGCCAGAGAAAAGGACACAAAAAAAGCCCCGCCGAAGCGAGGCTAAAAAAAAAATTGCAAAAAATGTTCGAATTCTAAGCCAATGCAAAGATACAACAATTTATTGAGTGACAACGTGTCTTGTAATATATTCATCTTCTGTTATATCTCCACGATTCAAACGTTTCCAGTCCTGAAGGTCAAAGGTTATTGAACGGCCGTCATTCGTTTGTATCTGCTCCGGAACAAGGCCCATTTCAGCGCGAATCTCATGCACAAGCGCCAACACATAATTCAGGTTACTATCCGCATCTATACGATATACCACTCTCATGACTCACCCCCTTTCTCTTTTTCTTCAGGGATAAATGTAGAAATCTCATTCCGGACGAAATAAACCGTACGTAAGTGAGTCAGTATTTCTTCTGCATCCGCATTGAGTGATTTCATGAAATAATCTATTACCTTATCAAGTTCTCTGACAGCACAAGCGGCTCCATCCTGTTCTGTCCAGTTCTGAATCACATCTACTGCTGCATCCGGCACAATACAAGGTTTCATTTCAAACCTCCTTTCTTGCAAAGGTATAACGACACAATGAACCAGCATAGGAAGAGCACGGCTACCAGCCAATGGGTAAATACGGAGCAAGTTAGGATACTGAAGGAAGCCAGTGCCTGGGAAATAAGCACAGCCTGACGGTTAGAAACTTTCTCTTCCATGATAGAAGAGAACAATACGTTTTCACGGTTCAGCCATAACGAGATACGGCTTTCTTTTACCTGACTTGCAGGCAGAACGATTTGATTTTTCATTTTTGTAACGCGATTAAAATGAAACAATATATGGTTAAAATACGGGAAAGGAAACAAGAAAGGTTCCGCTTTCCCGTCGCGTTACACCTGATACAGGCAGTGGGCGCATTAACGCTCCACACGGGGGTCGGAACCATAAGTTATATAGCCAAAGCTATGGACATAAAAAATGCCCGCAGCAAAGTTATTTGGCGAGCCATCCTCGCCTGTATCAAATGTAACGCATTGCAAATATAGAGTTTTTTTGAAAAAAAACATCGATAAAGGTTGTTTTTTTTCAAGTCAGACTTATAATTATAATAGATGGTTGAAATTAAATAAAGACGAAAAGGCGTCCAGACCATCCTTTTAAAATCATGAGAAATAAAAAATCTATTGTTAAAACCAACAAAAAGGAGTGGATATATAAGATAATGGGATACACACCCATACCACCACTTCAACGCTGTCAACAGCTTATCAAACAAGCGATAAAAGACAAGCGATAAATTAAAATAATCGGGTATACATTATTGATACCCGATTATTTTGTTTTATAAGAACTGTCGTATGGGTGAGAGCAATTCATCCTTTATATCATCCAGTTCTTCTATTCTTGTTATTGGAGTTTTCAAGATGCTACCATCATCATTAATGAGACCGATAAACATTTTATCCGGATCATTAAGATACAGTTTGCAAATAGGACGGCGTATATTGCTATCCAAATTCACCGCAAACAAGCCCTTCGAGTCTCTAAAGTCTATGCGGTTTGGGTCAACCACATCACTTAGTAATGATACAATCCGATTAAAAAAGTCCAATTCTAAAATAGTGGTTTCAACGCCAGCTTTTTCATTTTCTATCTGGTCATTGCTCACAAGGTGTCCTAACAAACGCAATACCTGATATTTACGTCTATTGATAAATCCCTTATCCTTAACCTTTCCTGACTCGATATATTTATCTATATATTGGAGTTCTGAGTCATAGTCAGCCATATAATGACAGCAACATATCATTAGTTCGTAACAAGTGTCATCTTGAACGCCAGCTTCGAATATAGGCTTCAACATCTTATGGATACTTGCATACTTTTTCTGAGGAACCAAGTCATCAACTGCAACCCTTATGATATTATAAAAGTCTAATTTATTCCTAAGCCTATCTATTTTTTTGCTATCTTCTTCAATCCTTTTTCTCTCATTGAAAAGATATATAGCATGATTATATTCTTCATCATCATCCATGGGTAGCAATGTTATCATATACTCATATCTACTATCCATTGTCTCAAAGACAGACCCTTTGACAGGGCCTTCCAACATTCTGTCTTTAACTGTCTGAATATTATACTTAGAGATATATCCTATATGTAAGCCTCTTTTAGACAACACCATTATCGCATTAGGGTCATAAGGATTGTCTGGTTCTTCTCTTAGGAAAACAGTTTCACAAGCATATAAATTTCTGATACATTTTTTTGCTTCCCACGAACGATAAAAACCGCCGACCACAGATATAACGCCATTCTTTTTCCGCTCATCAGAAACGGGAATAGTTTTATCTGTTTTATTATATACGTCATAGCTATGATTAGAGGTATAACCTTGCTTGTTATGAGATTTGTTTTTTTGATCCATAGCCCCTATGGCTGCAAAAACAATAAAAACAATTAAAAGAATAATAAAGAATGAGCCCATGATAGAAGTTTTAAAGTTAATATTCGGCAAAGGTAAAAAACTTTCGTGACGAAAATATTTATTTGTGAATAAACCTTTAGCGTATCCTGTTTTGTGATTGATAAAGAAAATCCTATCTTTGTAGAAAAGCAGGTAAAATGAAGAAAATAATAGACTTTATAAAGTATTATAGAGAACAGCGTCTTAGAGAACGCTGCGTAAAATATGCATTAAAATCCTGTAAAGGAACAGAAAAAAGTATCGGAACTGAAGCAACCTTACTTTATAATTTTTTCAAAGCAGAAAGTAAAAATCTTACTGCTTTGATGTAATCCTTCTCGCAGGAAGAACAACCGGAACGTTAAATCGAACCCTACTTATAGAACTGTTTCCTTCTGTATGCGATTTAGAAGCACCACCCCCAATAACACAACTCATTACATTAACTTTACCGTCAGTATTCTTACTTTCATCAATAGAAACAGTAAGGTCAAATTCGACATTAGTCAATAATCTTTCACCAGAAGCAGTCTGAATACTCTGCATATCTTTTATCCGGACATAACTCAAAGGGTTAATTGTAGCATCTTTGTCTTTATATTCCTCATTCAAATCAGATACAGAATCTATAATTTGGGAAATAGTACTTTTAATAAATTCTTTAAGTTCCATAACGAAAAAATCACCCCCTCATACCGTGCGCCGACCGGAACCACCCGGAACCCGATTGAATACGGATTACACGATATGAGGGGATGAAATAAAAAGGTTTATATTCGGCTACTCAAAAGTATGAAATTGTTTTTGGATGGCAAAATTATAGTAAGAAAAAACTCCTTGTCATTCGATTTTAAATAACAGGGAGTTTTATAAAAGAAATCATAATTCAGTTTACTTATTTACCGGTATAACCAAATAAATCTTGAATGATATTCTTTTTAAAATCTTTATAAGGCTTATCTATAAGTTCATTATATTGTCTCTCAACATGTATATTTATGCCATCATCAAAAATATTAGCCACAAGTTTATCCCTAAAATTATCACTCTTACCTAAAATCTTATCATAAAGATTATTATCTACAGCGGAAAGAAAATAAATAAACTTTTCATTTAACCCCTTGAATAATACTTGGATGTTTTGTTCAACAGCTACTTTATTAGCACCAGGGTCTCTTAAGACAGACAAATGGGTTTCCAAATCATCAAAAAATGAATAGACATGCTTGAGATTATAATCCAGAATCAATGTCTTTAGCAAACCTATTCTTCTATCAGCTTCCTTATTATCATCTTCTTTTTTATCTTTAGTCCTATATATATAAACCGCAAATCCAACATTGAAAAGAGCAATTAAAACTGTAGCGAGTTTATAAAATAAATCAACAAGGTTCCTTAAAGAAAACCAATCACCAGTGTTGTCCGAAACCAAATTTTTCACAGGAGCATTAACCAATGTGTCAACGACCTGTTCTATAATCAAATTATCTCCTAGCATAAGTTATATCAATCAAGACCTGTTTTATCATTAATTATTCTATCAATAGCTTCATCCAAAGGCCCCTCAATATTATAACCGTTTGTTTCCCACTGAATCATTTGTAAAAACCTATCTTTACCATATTTCTTTACTACATCATAAAAGAATTGTTCCAAGAATGAAGGAGTAATAGAATACACATCGCTGGGGATTTTTACAACAACAATATCGTTATCATCAAAAATCTTATTGACATTACTTCTTTTCCGAACATCTTCACCTCTGTCTCTACCTGTAAAGACTCTAGATTTTACTGAACCTAATTGTGTTCTATAGTTCTCCAAATCAATAATATTGTTAGTTTTCATTGTTTAAATCGTCATCATTAATTAATAACTTAGCAAATATAATAGTACCTGGGAAATATTCAGGTACATTTCTCACATATTTTTCATCAGGAGCATCTGTAAGCTTACCAGATTCATTAAACGAGATAACACCACCAGGATATCCACCATCATGGTCAACCAGTTTATATGTACCATCAAAATCTATACGTGTATTACCTGAAAGAAGATACATACGTGAAATATCATCAACTTCCTCATCACCTTTAAGTTTAAAGAAACTATTTATAAACTGTATTGTACCATTACCTCGATGGCAAACATCACGAGGAATACAACTCACACCACCCTGTAATGAATAAAGTGTCCATAAACTCTCTTCTGTAAACTTGTCTTTCTTAAAGAAGCTATGTGACTTGAATTTTTCTGACAATTTTATCATTTTATCCAAACATTCTAAATTGATTGCAGTACCATCAATAGGATTCTTAAACTTTTCATATATAGTTTGTCCAAAATTCATTATCACCAGATTCAAAAGTCCAAAATGCTTACCATTTTGCAAACATTCTTCAAAATACCCAATAAGATAACGATATTTTAAGGAGGAATGTTCTTCTGCATTTATCAATGTTTCTCCAATAACATATCCTAATTCTTGCGCAGCTTCTTTTTTGAGTGACTTACCTACTCTTGATAAACAAGAATTGACATAATTCAACAATGTTGTTGTGTCTATCTCTTTTTGGATTAAAGCACTGTTTGTACTAAGTTTCTTCTTGTCAAACCTCCTCAGTTTATATGGGATTATAGAGTTAAAATTGTATCGTCTATTTGTTAACTCTGCAGGTGAACCTATAGAGTATAACATGCGAATAACATCTTTATTTTCAATATTACAACCACCAATTGAACTTAATCTAATATATTTATCATAAACTCTTGCTTTCTTGCACAAGTTGATAAATTTATTAACATCCAACAAAATAGCATCTAAAAAGACTTGTGACGCCAAATCTACTTTTTTGCAATTTCTATAATCAAGTTCTAAGTGAGCACAAGTCTGAAATAAAAAAGCCGCTATAATTGAAGATAAGAAATCATAACTCTGTTTGGCATTATCAATTATAGAAAAATATTCTGGAACCAAGTAAGTACCTTTAATTTTATATTTTTCTTTTTTTAGTTTCTTAACCTACATTATTCATAGTGGATTCATTTCAGGTTATCAAAACAGATATGGGG
>OGME01000920.1_pt1 | contig 21935 bp, 28 predicted proteins | sample 1572981 | NCBI WGS metagenome assembly OGME01 (sample SAMEA2581902, study PRJEB24529) | metagenome | biome: Human gut stool | place: China | collected 2011
GCTCCACGCTCATGGTCTCGGGCATCACGATGATGATGCGGTAGCCCTTGGCAGCGGCCACAGCGGCCAGACCAATGCCGGTGTTGCCGGAGGTAGGTTCAATGATCACGGAACCAGGCTTCAGCTTGCCGGTGGCCTCGGCATCGTCGATCATCTTCTTGGCAATGCGGTCCTTGACAGAGCCGGCGGGGTTGAAGTATTCCAGCTTGGCCAGAACGGTGGCCTTCAGGTCGGCTTCCTTCTCGATATGGGTCAGCTCCAGCAGCGGAGTGTGGCCAATCAGCTGATCTGCGGAAGTGTAAATCTTGCTCATAGTAAAATTCCTCCCTCTGCGGGCGCAGAGCCCGGGATGTTATTCTGACGCATTTCATATTTCCTGTAAACCAACATGGTTTGTAGGTTTGATGGTATTATAGTCCTCTTTTCCCCCTTTGTCAATGGAAAAAGCGAAAAAAGCGATTGAAAAGTTACAAACCCTGTTGTATAATAGGTTTGTTAATGAGAAGAGGACAACCCAACCATCCATGCCTGCGCATTGCCGCCCCTGACCGGGCCGCTGGCGCGAAGTGCCTGATGGGTTGATAAGGAGAAAAGCTATGATCGTTTCAACCAAGGGCCGTTATGCACTGCGCGTAATGATCGACCTGGCCGAACACCAGGCGGAGCGGTATGTGCCGCTGAAGGAGGTCGCCGAACGGCAGGAGATCTCGGAAAAATATCTGGAAAATATCCTGAAGGTGCTGGTGCAGAACGGCTTTCTGGAAGGTCTGCGCGGCAAGGGCGGCGGCTACCGGCTGACCCGCACCCCCGACCAGTACACCGTGGCAGAGATCCTGCTGCTGACCGAGGGCAGCCTTGCCCCCGTAAGCTGCCTTGTGCCCGGTGCTCCCGCCTGCGAGCGGCTGCCTAACTGCCGCACCTATACGATGTGGAAGGGCCTGAACGACATGATCGCCGACTACTTTGGCAAGATCACTCTGGCCGACCTTGCCGCACCCGATCAGGCGGGGAATGATTATATCATCTAAATGACAGAAACAATACAACAGCCCTGCCGCTCGATGATGAGCAGCAGGGCTGTTGTGCTGGGCTTCATTTCGCCTTTGCATAGCGGGCAAATCATAATCGCCCATCTCACAAACCGAACAAATCGGAGTGCGTACCAGTCGCAACCAAGTACAGTTCCGTATCTGTCTGCCGATAAATCAGAATCCAATCCGGCTGTATATGGCATTCACGGCAGCCGGTATAATTGCCTGTTAAGCTGTGGTCTCGGTTCTTTTGTGGCAATGCGTCAGGCACTCGCAGTACATCAACAACTGCTTGCAGCAAATCCATTTTATAATGCCGCTTGATGCAGGTTTTATAATCTTTCTTAAACTGCGTGGAAGTGTTCAGTCTTAACACGGTTTAGCCCTCCGCCGCCAGTTGAGCGAAGAAGTCAGCGGTAGAGCCTTCAAAGTGTTCTCCCTCGCCGGTTCTAATCATGCTGTCCACTTCATCAATCGCCGCTTGTGTCTTGGCGTTGGGAATTTCTGCATCCTTGAGAGCCTTTAAGCTCTGCATATACGCCACCAGATAAATCAAATCATTATCCGGCATCTCGTCCAGCAGGGTTCTTGCCAATTCTCTTGTACTCATGTTGCACCTGTCCTTTCGTATGGATATTATGCGCATTCTTCCACGGCGGTTTTCCCCTCTGATACCGCATGTTCTTTTAAAAACTGTTCCGCTGCCTGTTTCAGAACAGCGTTGGGGGTGGTCCCCGCTGCGGCACAGGCCTCCCGGAACTGGGCCGCAAAATCCTTACGGACCTTACAGCCCAAAATCATCATATGGGCCTTGTCCCACTTGGCATTTGCCTTTTTCTTCGCGTCAGACAGCATATTCAACCTCTTTTCCGGCGGGGCTGTTATAAAATGCCTATCCTGCCCCATAAACAATATAGCACATTTCGTTCTTGTTGAACAGTGTAAAGCTGTACAAAGTTCACGGTTCAACTCTGTCTGTTCTGTCAGCAGTTTTTGCGCCAATAACGCACAAAAGACGCACAAACCAGCATTTTCAGAGCGTTTGTGCAACAAATAAAGCCACGACAAAACCGCATTTATAAACGGTTCATCGTGGCTTTTCTTGTGGTCGGAGTGGCGAGACTCGAACTCGCGGCCTCCTGCTCCCAAATCATGGAATCATCGTATTTGAATGTTTCCGATGGTTTCACTTTATATAGAAACATCGTCGTTTTTGTCCTTCTCCGTCTGTGCCTGTGGTTGGCTGTTTCCGGTAAGTAAGGCACAAATAAGGCACATTCCAAATGGTGCATCATCCCATAAAACGAACACTATGAAAAAGCAACCGGCTCACCAGAACGCGGTAAACGTCCCTGTGAGCCGTTTTTGTTATGCGTGGGTCTTTTCTTTGATACGGTCAAAAACAACGTCCATTGCGTCAGATGCAGCCGCGTCCGCTGTTTTGATAAATTCCGCGTAAACATCTACTGTGGTTGAGGTCTGCGCATGCCCCAAACGCCCGGCAACCGTCACAATAGGCACATGGGCGGCTATCATCAGGCTGGCGTAGGTGTGGCGCAAGCTGTGGACAGTGACCGCCGGGAGATCGTGTTCCCGCATGAATTTGGGAAACCACGTTGTCACCTTGTTCAGATCCAGCGGCGAACCATCCCACCGGGTGAAAAGCAGATCATTCGGCACGGCCTTGCCGTTCTCTATCTGCACAGTGCTTGCCCATGCCGTGCCTATCTTCATGCGCTGGCCGCGCTGGTACAGTTGATACTCCTTCAGCATATCCAGACAGTTAGAACCTACCTTGAATGTGCGGTTTGACGCTCTGGTTTTCGGCTCTGTGAAGATCAGACCTTGGTGCGGAATGTATTCCATAGTGCGGTTGACCGAGATCGTGCCTTTTGCAAAGTCGATATCAGACCAGCGCAGACCGCATATTTCGCCCCGGCGCATACCGGTGAACAGGCCAAGCTGTACAATTGCGCTGTATTGCGGAGGTGCATCGTGCAGGGCCGCAAGCAACTTTGCAACGTCTGTTTCTTCGAGATAGGATACAGACACCGCTGCTCCTTTAGGCGGTTCAGCCCTTTTTACCGGGTTATCCTGCACAATACCCCATTGCACAGCCTTTGTAAAGACGCTGGACAGCATCCTGTGATAGTGCTGCACTGTGTTCCCGTTCAGCTTGCCGCCCTCTCTGGCATGCTCTGTAAATGCCTTGGAGAAGGGCAGCCCGGCGGCGCTGGAAACCTTTTCCGCTGTTGTCCGGCTTACACCCTGCCCGGCGCAAATGCAGGTCATGGAGCGGCCACCGATCCCGGCGGCTTTGGTCATTTCCTGCCGTTCGCCGCGTGGCAGCAGCTCCAGCAATGCCGTTGTTGCCGTATAGGTAGAATCCCTGCGCGCCCCGGCGCTTTCCAGATCGTTATAAAACAGCATCAGGTGCGCAGGCTTTATCTGACTGACTTTCAGGTGGCCTAACGCCGCAGAGATACGCGGCCTTAGATAGCGATACTCTGACGCGGTCTTTGGTTTGCACTTTTTGTCAATATACTGCTCAAACCAGCGGTCAAGAAGATCATCCAGCTTCATATCTGTGTCGAGGTTCAAGCCGTTGTGCACTTCCTGCTCAAAGGCATCTGCCTGCCGCTGCAGCTCCTTTTCCAGCTTCTTCCCGGTCAAGCCCGGCGGGGGTGTATAGGTGCGGTTTACAAGCACTTGCCGCCCTTCCCTGTCGTATCCGTTGGAAACCCGGAGACAGTAGGAGCAGGAACCATCTTTCTTTGTGCGCTTTATGATTTTCGCCATCTGTCACCTCTCCTTTGTGGGCATGATCTTCTGTGCATTTTATCCCCGGCGGTGCATTCATCCGGCCACGATCAGGCTCACAGCAAGGGCATTCTGTACAAACCGGGCAGACGAAACTTGACCTGCCGAGAAATACTCAACCTTGATTTTGGTTTTCATACGGGCGGACGATCTCGCATCCGCGCCGGTGCATATAATCGATAAAACCATTGATGTAGATCGTTGCTTGCCGCCGTTTGGTATCTTCCCGGGGAACTACCCAGCCGTCATACTCGCCGTGTGCAACATTATTCCAGAATTTGCTCGGGCTCATCGGAACAAGGTTTGCCCGGAACATCTCGCAGCACTCTGCAACGCCTTTCATTGTGATCCTGTCCATTTCATTCTCCTACTCTGTATAAGTCATTCCGTCTGGAAAACAGCGCATCGAAAACCACTATTTCCCATCGCAAACAACGGGCTTATTCTTCGACAAGTTCTTTATCATCTGCACGGCCAGGAGCATTCTCAGTAACATCTGAGGGGCGCTGGTATCTTGCTATCTCTGTAAGTTCTTGCAAGTGCTCAACTGCTACAACTCTCCCATTGTCGTTTAGTTTTCTAAAATAGGAAAGGAGTTCCTCTTCTTCCATATTTTTCACCCTGAATGGCTCTGGCTCAAAAACCGATTGAAGAATGCCTTTTAAATCATCAACTTCCACTCGATATGCCTTCGCAATCATCGGAATCTGCTCTTCAAGCCATCTATTTTTTTCATCGTTTCCCCAGATTATGCCAGATTGCTTTTCTGCATTCCACTGCAAAACTTCCACATGATCCGCTGCCGCCATCAAACGTTTCTGATCATTTTCATTTTGAATCATCTTCTCATAGTCAATTGGCGCAGCAGAAAACTCTTTATCCGAACTATCCAAATACAACTCATACCAGCGCATTCCCAAAGCAACCGCTATTTTCTGAACTGTTCTGAAGTCCATTTTACTATCTCGTTTTACTGCGTTGTAGAGCGTTGTATAAGGGATATTCACCTGTCTACTTAATTCTTTCAAGGAAATGTCCTTTTCTCTTGCCTTTTCGCCTATTTTCATGGCAACTCCCATTTGTGCATCCCTCCTTGGTTTCAGTATACCACATCAAGAACAAATTCTCAATGTGGTATTGACAAAATTCTCAAACAAGAATATAATCATGTTACAGAATTCTCACTTGAGAATCATGTATCTATCAGAGAGAGGAGAACACAAAATGCGTTTTAACAAAACAAAAGCAAAAATCGCTTTGCTGGCTATCAATAAGACACAGTCCGAACTTGCCGAAAGTCTGGAACTTTCCCGGCGGTGGGTAGGTGCTGCATTTAACGGCGGCAGTATCAGCGAAAAAACAGCCCGCCATATCGCCGCCGCTCTTGGCGTGTCCGTGGAAAGCCTGATGGAGTAGTGAGTAAAATTCACCATTTTACTGATTCAATTTCATCAATAATTTCAGATGTGCAAAAGCGGCAGCATTTATCCATAAATCAAGTGAGCATCCCTCTGTAAATCTATTGCAAAACAAGGTAATCCGTTGCAAAGCGTGATACTGGATATCACCAGATGACACTAGATGGATTTTGACGCAAAGGACTTCATTTCAACAATGGTTCATGGCGTCAATCTTTAATCAAAATTCAGCGGTATTGCAAAGATTTTTGTTTTATGCTTTACTGCTGTTACGCCACAAAAGCAACGTTTTGAGTACACCGAGGAGGTGCATAAAATGGGAGATTTAGTCCGATACCCAGTCATGAAAAGTGTAAAAGATGCAGCCGCCATCTACAACCTATCTCCGGCCTACATTCGCCGCCTTTGCCGAACCGGTAAAGTGCGTTTTGTCAATGCAGGTCACCGCTGGTTGGTCAACATGGATAGCCTTGCCCGATACTTCGAAGCGGGGGACCCCGGCTCTGTGGGGCAAGATGAAACTGTGAGCAGCATCCGCCGGGTTGCGAGGTAAAGAATGGCGAACAAGAGGATGTTTTCTATTGATGTGACCGAAACAGACACTTTTCTGGAAATGCCGCTGACTGCACAGGCCCTGTATTTTCACCTTGCCATGAGAGGTGACGACGATGGTTTTGTGTCAAATCCGCGCTCTATTATGCGGGTCGCCGGATGTAATGAAAATGACTTGAAAACACTTGTAGAAAGCGGGTACATCATCACGTTTCGGTCTGGTGTCATTGTGATAAGTGACTGGAAGGTCAACAATTATCTCCGTGGTGACCGCTATAAGCCAACCACTTTCCAAAACGAGTTCTCAATGCTCACAGAAACAACGAACAAACGTTATGTTTTAGGAACCGACAGCCAACGGTTGACCGTTGGTATACCAACTGACGACCAAGTGACAACCCAGTATAGAATAGAAGAGAATAGAGCAGTGGTAGATAGGGTTGCCACCGCAGCCGCCGAATCTCGCGCAGACTCAGACCTTGCCGAGATCGTGCAGCACTTTGAGCGGGTGATAGGCATCTTCCCACGTTCGGCACTGGACAAGCTGCAACGCTGGCGTGGTATCTATTCTGTGGAGATCATCCGGGCCGCGATTGATGAAGCCGCAGAGAACAATGTGCGCAAGTGGCGATACGTGGATGGCGTTTTGAAAGGCTGGCAGGCTGACGGGGTGCGCACTCTGGGAGACGTAGAAGGCCGCCGGGAGGCCCGACGGAAGCCTGAACCGCCGCAGGAAAAGAAAATGGAGGTACTAACATGAACACACACAAAATTTTACTGGGTGCCCTGCTCATAAAGCCCGACCTAGCACCCTATGCCCTGCCTGATTTGGAAATCGAATATTTCCCGGCGGATCTTCAACCAGTATTCGCCGCTCTATCTGGCTTTTGGAATGCGACCGGGAAGCTGGACGCTGTGGAGGCTTGCGCCCGATACCCTGAGCAGAGCACAGCCATTGTGGAATGCGCACAGGCGTGTGAAGCAGAATGCATCCGCATCACCCGTGAAACCGTGGAGAGCTGGACGCAGCTCATTCGGGAACAGGCAGCCTTGACCCAGTTCCAGAGTCTGGCCCTGCAGGCTGGCAGCGCTCAGACCACCTTTGCAGACTTGCCGGAACTCTACAGCCGGATGGGTGAGGCACTGACCCTTGACCGAGAAGGACAGGATTTCAGACCTATCGGGGAGTTGGTAGATGATTATGTTCGGCATCTCGATGAGAAGCCGAACTACATTCCCACCGGGCTTTCCGTGCTAGATAAGCACCTCAAGCTATCCCCGGGCAATCTGTTTATCATAGGCGGCAGACCCAGCGCAGGCAAAACGGCTTTATCCTTGCAGATGGCTTGTGAGATGGCCCGGCGGGGGCTGAGAGTGTGTTATTTCTCGCTAGAAACCGGCCCGGACACGCTGACCGCCCGCATCATTGCGAACCGTCTGGCGGCCCCTCTGGCCGATGTGAAGGGCAAGACCGTTCCGCAGTCTGATCTTGACGGCCTTGCAGACCTGCACAAATTGCCGCTGTACATCCGTTCAGCGTCCGGCAAGGGTGTTGGATGGGTAAAGGCACAGGCGCAGCGGATGAAGGCACAGGCTATTTATATCGACTACCTGCAGCTGTTGGCAGACGGCAAGGCCAAGGACAGGTATCAGCAGATCACCGGCATTTCCATTGCCCTGCATGAGCTGGCACAGACTACCGGCATTCTGGTGGTAGCACTGGCCCAGTTGAACCGCAATGCTGCACACTCATCCCCCAGCACCGCCGATCTGAAAGAATCCGGCCAGCTGGAACAGGACGCGGACGCTATCCTGCTTCTTTCGGACGATGGAGAGCAATATCAAGCCGTCCTAGCGAAGAATAAGGAGGGCCGTGTGGGGGAAATCCCTCTGACCTTCGACAAGCCCCGCCAGCGTTTTCTCGCTGTCACAAACGAGTTAGAAAGAAGGTGAAGCCATGAAACGCAATCCAAACCGCCCGCACCGCCGGGAGCCGTACCATTACGATGCAACCGGCGCGCAGTATATCACCTGTATCGAAACGGCTCTGCAGCATGGGCAAAGCATCCCTCTGCACGTCCTGCAGATGATCTATCACATGCTGCTGCCGTATATGCAAAGGTAAATCACCGACCGTACCCCGGCGGTGTTGATTTTGAACGTGTCCAGTAAGGGCACAGAAAGGATAACCCCATGAGAAAGTTTACAATGACCCACAACAACGAGAGTGTGAAGGTGTGCGAGTATACCGCAGCTGTGCGGGAGTACATCGACACGATGAAGCCGGAAGAGTTAGAAGCCTTCGGTCACGATGTTTTCAACGGCCCGGATCAGATGATGGCCGCCTTGAACACAATCGACCTGCTGGCCAAGTACGACAAGAACGCAGCATGGAATGAATACTTGAATTTTATGGAATGTAATCTGTCTGGCATGAGCATCCAGTTTCACGCCTGAGCAAAAGTCACCCTCTTTGTGAGGGCGTAGATAGAAATATTCCTGATACAGAGACGTGGAATAACGAGCGAACACAAGGTAAATCAGGCGCATGGGGCAACCTGTGCGCCTTTTTCTCAACGAAAGTGATATCAAATAGCATTTTGTTGACACCGTCAATATGCGCGTGTTATCGTGTATATAAATTCGAGTTTTTGCAGCCTAAAAAAGAAGTCTGTGCGAATTTGTGCGCCTTAAAAAAAGAACCTCAAAAGTCGCAAAAGTGCGCACTAAAAAAAGGCGAGGTGCGCAGTTTGTTCACACAGCCACGCGCGCCCGCGTATCGTGTCCATAAACTCTCACTGTGAACAAAAATGCACACATAAAAAAGAAGTCTGTGCGAATCAGTGCGACATAAAAAAAACGTGTTCCGCCGGGTGATTTTGCTTTGCTCTCGGCACCTGTTTCTCTTTATGTTTCAATCGATTTATGGTATAATATTCACATGGAAATCCGTTTTATTGTGCTTATAATCCAATCGAATCAGAGGTGATTTTCATTGGCAACGATAACCGAGAAACTTGTTCTGAAAGATGTGTTTTCAGAAACGTTTGCACGATATATCAAGGCCGCTCAAAAGGCAGCGTCTGCAACTGCTGATGCTCAAAAGGCACTTTATGGGTTTATGGCCGCCAGCCAGATCACAGCCGCTCAACAGCATGCCTCTACTACGGCTGCCCAGCAGAACGCCGGTGCCCAGGAACAGGCCGCGCAGGATATGACAGCTGCCCACCAAGCCGCCGAAGCGCTGACCCAAACGCTGGGCGCACTCACACAGGCGGCAGAGAGCACTGCCGCTGCCCAAGCCTCTGTGGCTGATTCTGCACAGCACACGGCGGTTAGCCTGACCGCAGCAGCAGAAGCCGCCACGAAGAGCACAGAGGCCATGAATAACGCAGCCCGGCACAGCCAGCGTTTCCGTAGTGAAACCCATCTTGCAACGCAGGCTGCCAGCGGCATGGTTCAGGAACTGAAGCGGCTGGCAAGTGCATACCTCAGCATTCAAGGTCTCAAAAAAGCCGTTGATCTGTCTGATAGCTTGGTCTCCATGCGTGCCCGTCTCGACCGCATGAACGACGGTCTGCAAACCACGCAGGAACTGGAAACAATGATCTACCAGTCCGCCCAGCGCTCCCGGGGCAGCTTCACCGACACGATGGGGCTGGTCTCCCAGCTGGGCACGATGGCCGGGGATGCGTTCAACAGTTCTAAAGAGATCGTGCAGTTCGCAGAGCAGCTGAACAAGCAGCTGGCCCTTTCCGGCGCGTCCGGTTCGTCTGCGCAGGCCGCGATCCTTCAGCTGGAACAGGGCCTTGCATCCGGCGTTCTGCGCGGCGACGAGCTGAACAGCGTCATGGAACAGGCCCCAGCCCTTGCAAAGTCCATTGCGGACTATATGCAGGTCAGCGTGGGCAAGCTGCGCGAGATGGGCTCTCAGGGCCAGATCACTGCCGACATCGTGAAAAACGCTCTGTTCGATGCAGCACAAAAGACAAACGAAGAGTTTGAAAAGACCCCGATGACCTGGGCGCAGGTCTGGACGGTGGCAAGCAATACCGCCGTCCGGGCACTTGACCCACTGCTGACGGCAATCAACTGGGTGGCAAACAATCTGGAAACCATCGGCCCGATTATTTTAAGCGTTGGAGCGGCTTTTGGTGTGTTCGAGACATTGACACATCTGACCCAGGCATGGACGGTTGCCATTACCGCAGCAAAAACGGCACTTGCTCTAATTGGGCCGCAGGGCTTTGCAATCGCCGCGCTGGCAGGAATTATCTATGGCGCATCTGGCTCCTTTATGGAGTTTGCAAGTTCTGCACAAAATGCGGCTGGCATGGTCTTTGGAAGTTTTGCCGCATTGGAGGCCTGGCTTTACAATTCGTTTGCCGTCCAACTGATGACAATGTTTGCAGCAGCAGGAAACTTTGTACGAAATGTGTTCAATGATCCGGTACAGTCCATCGAATATCTATTCTATGACCTTGAAATCTCCGTTCTGAAAGTATTCCGAAATATCGCCGATGGTGCCGGAAAACTGCTTGCCTTGATTCCAGGGTGGGAGAACAACATTGTAACAAACTTTGCAAGTTTTATTGATGAAAAAATTTCACGAACCTCTTATGATCTTCAGTATGCCAAGAGGGCTGGAGGCTATAAAACTTACTATAATGCTCCCAAAGAAATTGATTTGGGAAAAGCGTACCAGACCGGATATAATTTCGGTTCCAATCTGGATATCGCTGGCATTTTCGGAAAGACGGGCAATGTGGGAACCATTGAAATCCCGCAGGCGGCCAATATTACGGATTTGCTTTCCAACATCAACAAGAACACTGGGAAAATTGCCAAAACGGTGGATATGTCTGATGAGCAAATCAAAATGCTGGTAGATGTGGCAGAACGCAAGTACGTCAATAACTATAATCGAAGCGACCAAGTACAGCAGGTGTTCAATATCAACGGCCAGAATACCGGCAACACGAAGCAAGATGCTCAGGCAATTGCAGATATTTTGCGGGATAAGCTAGTTGATCTAATGAATGCAGGTAGTAACGTCACTGTTGGATAAAACGCACCTCAAATTTCATCATGGCGCTTCAAAGCGGCGGTAAAGCGCTGATAATCAAAACGCATCGTTTTATGAAGTCGCAAAATTGCGCACTAAAAAATGGCCTCTGTTTTGCGGCTGAACACTTCAAATGTTGAAAAAAGTTGACCGAAAAAAGAGGTGCTGAAATGAAGGAAAATCGGCCAAATCAAACCGACCAGCAGGCCACAAACGCAGCCCTCGCAGCTCTGGCAGCCGCCGGGAACACCTTTGCTCTGGGCCAGCTGTGGGAAGTAAACAAGGGCTTTCTGCACCGGCTGTTCTGGCAATGGTACAGCAAAAACAAGGCCATTGCAGACAATGCAGGTTTGACGCTGGAAGATTTTGACCAGGAGGCATTCTTTGCCGTTCAGGCCGCTGCCATAGCCTACACCCCAGAGAAAGGCGCATTCACGACCCTGTTGTATTACTACGTGCAAAGTCAGATCAATAAGGCCGTATTCGGCGAACACCGGCGCAACATCACCACCGAGGACGGCAGGCGGGTGGCCGTGTCTGCCAACCCTCTGAACGACTGTACAAGCCTTGATGCACCCTTAGACGGTGAGGATAAGGGGAGCCGCACCAAAGGGGAGACCATCGAAGACCCGGCGGCTACACAGGCATTCCAGACCGCCGAGGATGATCTATACACCGAAGAGCTGCACAATGCCCTTGAAGACGCTATGACAAAGATCCTGACCGATCAGGAAGCCCACGTTTTGCGCCGCCGGTATTATGACAGTCAGACCTTACGGGCCATCGGTGAAGAACTTGGAGTGCATTGTGAGCGAATCCGGCAAATAGAGCGGAAGGCTTGCCGGAAGCTGTCTGGCCTGTCCTCTATCCAACGTTGGCATGATGACGTAATCACAACGAGAGCGTGGCGCGGCACTGGCTGGAACGCATGGAGCCGCTACGGCAGCGTTCAGGAGCGCACCGCGGAATATCTGGAAGAGAAAGAAGAAGAACGCTTTAACTACTACGCATGGCGTGATCAGATGATCCGGGAACACTACGCAGACCTTGAAGCAGCTGGTTATTTTGACCGCCACCCGGAATGGCGGGCCAGCCTAGAACCCCGGACGGATTCCAAAGAATCCACCCCGCCCGGCGGCGAGGTGTAACACACTAGACTTTCACGGAAAGTCGTGTGCTCTTGCAGAGGGCCTAACACCTGCAAGCAGTGTCTTTGTATGTACAAAGCCTCTTGACTTGCAAGAACTTGTTGGGCAGCATCCCAAACCCTTTGACCGTGCAGCACCCGCCGGGCGCAGCGCTTCTGCTGTACAACAAAGCCCCCAGACCGTCATAAAAGGCGGCTGAGGGCTTTGCTTCTTTCTGTGGGTGTTTTCCTTGCCGTGGGTTCTATCCTCGCTCAGGCAGCCCCGGCGGGGGCTACTACGCTGCACAGTCGGGATTTCTATCCACGCCCCATACAAGGGGCGACTATTTATGCTGCACAGTCTGGGAAGTTCACAACGGTGATTTCTGCCACGGCCTTTTCGACCGTCTGCAAGATGCGCTCTATCTTCTCCACCGTGTCAGCTGACAGAACGACCTCGCCGCACTGTTCGCACTTCAAGCAAGGCACGTTCTTGATGACCACGACACAGTTCTTCAGCTGAACCGTGTGAATGGTCGTGCTAGGCTTCATTTCGCCTTTGCAGAAAAAGCAGGTCATAATCATTCCCCTTTCTTCTTTCTCTCTGTGTAAGTTGCGTTCCAGTGGTCGAGATCGGGCCAGTAGGCTGTCAGGATCCACAGTGCATCCTCATGGATACCGCACACAACGTGCAGCCAGCGGCCTGCCAGATTGACACCCAGCACCAAGCAGGACGGACACCGGTAATCATCCGGGCGGTATTCGATGATCTTCCCGCTCTGGATAGCCTGCCGGATGTCAGCCAGCAAAATACCGCGTTCATAAAGCCGGGCCTGTGAATGGGCCGTCAGGAAGATTTGCCCGCTGCTGGATAGTGTGCGCAGGTTCTCTATTGTCAATTCCATCATGCGGTTTCCTTCCCGGCGGTGTCCTCTGTGGGCATATCCGATTCAAGCCGCTGCCGAATCGCTTCCACAATATAGGCGTTCAGGCTTTCGCCCTTGGCATCTGCCGCCGCCTGAACTTCATCTTTCGTGGGGCTGGTTTCTTTTTTTAGAACGAGGTTCACACGATCGTATGCCTTTGCGTTCCATTTATTGTTTGCCTTTGTTCTGGCTGTTCCCATGCTAACACCTCTTTTCTACTCTATTATAGCGCATTTAATACACTTGCGCAAGTGTACAATTTGTACTTATGCAATGGTAAATATTTGTGCATTCCGTGCATTGAATGTACTTGTGCAATGGTATATAATAAAGACACAGCAAGGGAAGCACGACCGGAAGGCAAGGGGCGAAGGATGTACCGGGAGCGCAAAGACCTAGAGTTAGCTAAGACAGTAACCCACTTCCTGATAAGCTGTATAAAAGAAAATGGCCCGGCGACCGCTACCAACGAACCACCGAGCCAAACCCAACAACAGGGTCAAGCCCATTATAACAAGGCTGGCCCGCAAAGTAAAGCGAGGACAGTATGAAGAAGTACAATCTTTCCGAGATCATGCACAAGGCATGGAAGCTGTACCGCAAGGGCATGGGCAGCTTTGCCGAAGCCCTGCACCGGGCATGGAACAGCGCAAAGGCTGCCCCGGTCAACGCCCAGCGCATCGAGGAAGCCCAGCAGGCCGCCGGGATCACCGGGCCGGTGAACACCTGGGCGGGCTGGAAAGCCGCCGGGTACATGGTGGAGCATGGCGCAAAGGCCTTGTTTCAGGCGGTGCTGATCCACAGCAGCAGGGGAGACGGCCAGACCTACCGGGCATCGTTCTTCGGTGCATCGCAGGTGCAGCCGCTGGAAGGGGATGCAGTATGACGGACAAAGAATTTCACGAGAAATGGGCCCTGCTGGATGAAGAAACACGAGAAGGGCTGACACGACTGATTGATCAGATGAGGCGTGCCAACGCTCTGGGGCTGATAATCAGCATGGATGAAGGTAGTTGCGCTTTCTTTGTCGCAGATCGTGCATCTAACGCAGTAGTGGCCCCACCGCCCATGAACCTGCCCGCCGTGACGGCATGGTTGGATACCTACGAAAGGAAGAGCACAACAAAGTGATATTGAATAGCATTTTGTTGCCATAAAATCAGTTTAATAGTACAATAAGAGCGTATGACGGCCCCAAGAGCCGCTATGCGCTTTTTCTGCACACGCTGGACAGGCTTTTTCTTTACCCTCAGACCGCCCCCGCCGGGCATCCAGCGCAAGGCACACGACAAGGCATTTTCTGCCGCATAAGGCACAAATAAGGCACATTCCGACCGAAGTTCAGAGCATAGAGAACAAATAAAGCCACGATACAGTCGCCATTTCAAGCGCTATATCGTGGCTTTTATCCTGGTCGGAGTGGCGAGACTCGAACTCGCGGCCTCCTGCTCCCAAAGCAGGCGCGCTACCAACTGCGCAACACCCCGTAAAAATGAATACTACCATACTATACCTTTTTTTTGCGCATTCGTCAAGTGCGCAGAATGCAGAAATCTGCCCGGGGCACCAAAAACCACCCTTACTTTGTATTTTTGCCTTGAAGCAGAGCCAAAAATGGTGTATTATAAAGTGTATTGAAAGAAAGTGTAATTCCGGGCTGCGATGCCCTGAAACCAAGGGGGAAACCACTATGGCAGATAAAAACTTTTTGACGGAGATCATCGACGCTGACCTGGCCGAGGGTAAGATCAGTGAGATCCATACCCGCTTCCCGCCGGAGCCCAACGGCTACCTGCACATCGGCAGCGCCAAGGCCATCTACATCAACTGGTCCATCGCAAACCAGTATGGCGGCAAGTTCAACCTGCGCCTGGATGACACCAACCCCGCCCGCGAGGGTGAGGAGTATGTCAACAGCATCATTGAGGATCTGCACTGGCTGGGCGCTGACCCCAACGGCGGCATCTTCTATGGCAGCGATTACTTTGACAAGTGCTACGAGTACGCCGAGAAGCTCATTCTGGAGGGCAAGGCCTACGTGGACGACCTGACCCGTGACGAGATGCGCGAGTACCGTGGTGCCGATGCCGGCAAGCCCAGTCGTCCCTCTCCGTGGCGTGACCGCACCCCGGAGGAGAATCTGGACCTGTTCCGCCGGATGCGTGCCGGTGAGTTCCAGGAGGGTGAAAAGACCCTGCGTGCCAAGATCGACCTGGCCAGCCCCAACATGAACATGCGTGACCCGGCCATCTATCGCATCAAGTATGCTGAACACCACCGCCAGGGCAATAAGTGGTGCATCTACCCCATGTACGATTTTGCGCATCCCATCCAGGATGCCATTGAGGGCATCACCCACAGCATGTGCAGCCTGGAGTTCGAGAATCATCGTCCCCTGTACAACTGGGTCATCGAGAATATCTTTGGCACCGAGTTCCCCAAGCAGCGCGAGTTCGCCCGCCTGAACATGACCAACACCGTGATGAGCAAGCGCTACCTGCGCGAGCTGGTGGAAATGGGCATCGTGGACGGCTGGGATGATCCCCGGATGCCGACCCTGTGCGGCCTGCGCCGCCGCGGCTATACCCCCACCTCCATCTTCACCTTTGTGCGGGAGGCCGGCATCTCCAAGTCCGACAACCTGATCGACATGCGTCAGCTGGAAGCCTGCATCCGCAGTGAGCTGGACCTGACCGCCCAGCGCCGGATCGCCGTACTGGACCCCGTGAAGCTGGTCGTGGACAACTACCCCGCCGACAAGACCGAATTCTTTGACGTGGCCAACAACCCCAACCGCGAAGCCAACGATGCCTCCACCCGCAAGGTCGCCTTTACCCGCGAGCTGTGGATCGAGAGCGAGGACTTTGCTGAGGTGCCGCCCCCGAAGTTCAAGCGCCTGACCATTGGCGGCGAAGTCCGTCTGATGGGCGCTTATATCGTCAAGTGCGAGAGCGTGGAGAAGAACCCCGACGGCAGCATCGCCGCCATCCACTGCACCGCCGACCTTGAGACCGGCAACGGCAACCCCGCCGATGGCCGCAAGGTCAAGGGCACCATCCACTGGGTCAGCGCTGACCACGCTGTGGATGCTGAAGTCCGCCTGTACGACAAGCTGTTTACCGAGGCCAACATGAACGCCATCCCCGAGGGCAGCGACTACAAGGACTACCTGAACCCCGAGAGCGTTGTGGTGCGCAAGGGCTGCAAGCTGGAAGAGAGCCTGAAGGATGCCAAGCCCGGCGAGAAGTTCCAGTTTGTCCGCACCGGCTTCTTCACCCCGGACAGCAAGAACCCCGGCGTGTACAACCGCGTGGTCACCCTGCGCGACAGCTTCAAGCCTGCAAAGTAAATCCTTTCAAAGGAGTACAAACAGATGAAAAAGCATCTGATCCGGAATGCGATCCTGATGGCTGTTGCCACCCTCATCATGGGTGTGTTCCTCAGCCTGTATATTGCCAATACCGGCACGGTTCCAGCTGCCGACAATGCGGCCGCCTCTACCGCTTCTTCACAGGCCGCACAGTAACCGCATCCCTCCCAACTGCTGCACGGCTCTGCCCGTGCAGCAGTTTTTTTGTTAGGAGACCCTATGTTTATCGATATCATCCCGTTACAGAAGAACACCGCCCGCCTGACCCGTGTTTACGGCGACGCGCCCTGTGCGGCCCTTCCCGCAAGCGTGCCGGGCCCGGAGGGCGGGGTGCTGGCCATCACCGAGCTGGGGGACTACTGCTTCTCCGAGAAGCCCAGAAGCCTGCCCGGGGCCGATGCACTCTGCCGCTATGAAGTCAGCCCGGACGGCACCTGCACCCTTGTGCAGGCCTTTGGCCGCAACCTGACCGGACGGCATGGCCGCTATGACCTCGACTTCGGGGAAGAGTCTGCCGCCCCGGAGGAGCTGCACCCGGTGTGCGGCAATTTCGTGGAGGAGATCACCCTGCCGGACAGCCTGCAGGTCATCGGCAGCTGCGCCTTTTACAACTGCCGCAGGCTGCGGCGGCTCAGTGTGGGAGCCGGAGATCTGACCGTGGGCAGCGACGTGTTTCTGAACTGCTTTGCGCTGGCAGACCTCCTTGTCCGGGCCGCTCCCGAGGAAAAGACCGGCCTGTTCGCCCTTGTGAACAACATCACCGAGGCCGTGCGGGCACTGTTCTGGCTCCCGGGTGAGGCGCGTCCCCGGGCAGGGCTATGGTACCCCGCCTACTGGGAGGACGTAGAAGAAAGCCCCGCCCACATCCTGCTTCACACCTTTTCGGGGCAGGGATATCATTACAGACAGTGTTTTCTGGATGGAAAAATCCTTTCCGCAGAATATGATGCCATCTTCCCGGACGGCCACGCTGCCGAGGATCAAGGCGTGGCGGCCATGCTCTGCTTCGACCGCCTGCGCTGGCCATGGAACCTGACCGAAAAGGCAAAGGCCCCCTACCGTGAATTTCTGGCCGCTCACACCGGCCTCGTGCTCCAGCGCCTGCTGAAAGCACAGGATACCGACAGCATAAAGGATCTGCTGGCGCTGGATGTGCTGGATGCTGCTGCCTTTGCTGAGGGCGCAACACTTGCCGCCAAGGCAGACAACGCAGCTGCCGCGGCATTGCTGGCCGACGCAGAGCACAAAAAGAGGGGTTCCGCCCCGAAGAAGCGGAGGTATGATTTTGATTTCTGAAAAAGAAAAATTCTTCGACCCCCGCAAGCCTTTTGCGTCCAAACGGCCAGAGACCCACGAGGAGTGGCAGGCCCGGATGGGCGGCGAGGTGCTGGCTGTGGTACGCAGCGGGCTGTACCTCGACTTCCGCTTTCTGGATATGGCGCTCAGTGCCCTGACCCCGGTACCGGACGAGCGGTGCGGTGTGCTGGCCACAGACGGCGTGAACCTCTATTATCAGCCCAGCGCCCTGCTGCGGCTCTACCAGGAGAACCCCAAATATCTCAATCGGTTGTATCTGCACACGGTATTCCACTGCGTATTCCGGCATCTCTGGCTCAAGGGTAAGCGGGATGCCCGGCTGTGGAATCTGGCCTGCGATATTGCCGTGGAGAATGTGCTGGACAGCCTGAATCGTTCCAGTGTCAAGCGCCCGCTGACCTGGGTGCGCCAGAACGCTTACGCCGCCATTGCCGCGGAGGGCAGGGTGGTGGCTGCTGCCCCGGCTTACCGATGGCTGGCAGGCCAGACCCCCGGCATTCTGCGCCAGCTGGAGCGGGAATTCTACACCGATGACCACCGCCTGTGGCCCAAGGATGCCCCCGAGCAGCCCCAGCAGATGCCCACGCCCCTGCCCCAGAAGACGTGGCAGAAGATCGGTGAGCGGATGCAGACCGAGCTGGACCTGCGGGACAAGGAAGCCGGTGACGGTGCCGATGCCCTGAAGCAGCAGGTCAAGGCTGCCAACCGCAGCCGCCGGAGCTATCAGGATTTCCTGCGGCGGTTCTGCGTGACCCGGGAGGAGGTCCACCTCGATCCGGATGAGTTCGACCTGAACTTCTACACCTACGGCCTGTCGGTCTACGGTAACATGCCCCTGATCGAGCCCCTGGAGACCCGGGAAAGCAAGAAGATCGAGGAGCTGGCGCTGGTCATTGACACCAGCTACTCCACCTCCGGCGAGCTGGTACGGGCCTTTCTGGCCGAGACCTACACCCTGCTGAAAGGGCGGGAGAACTTCTTCCACCGGATGAACCTGCATCTCATTCAGGCAGACAACGCCATCCGGCAGGATCTGCTCATCCGTAACGAAGACGAGCTCATCCATGCCATGAACCACTTTGAGCTGCGGGGCGGCGGCGGCACCGATTTCCGGCCTGCCTTTGAATATGTGAACCAGCTCTGCGCTGAGAAGAAGTTCTCCAACCTGCGGGGCCTGCTCTATTTTACCGATGGCATGGGCACCTACCCGGCCCGCCGCCCGGCCTACGACACCGCATTCCTGTTCCTGGGCGAAAAATTCGACGATGCCAATGTTCCCCCCTGGGCCATGAAGGTGGTTCTGGATGAGGATGAATTTTCAGGGCCAACGGCCCGGGCTGCATCGGCACTGGCCGACGCGCTGGCCGAAGAGGACGACCCTTACCGTGAATTGAACAACTCGTGAGGATGTGAACTTATGAATATCAAACGTGCCAAAGAAGAGATCGAACACACTGTCAAAGCCTACCTGGCCAAGGACGCATTGGGTGAGTATGCCATTCCCTCCATCCGGCAGCGCCCCATCCTGCTGATGGGCCCTCCGGGCATCGGCAAGACCCAGATCATGGAGCAGGCCGCCCGGGAGTGCGGCGTGGCACTGGTGGCCTACACCATCACCCACCACACCCGCCAGAGCGCCGTGGGCCTGCCCTTCATCCGGCAGCGCCATTACGGCGACAAGGATGTCTCTGTGACCGAATACACCATGAGCGAGATCATTTCCAGCGTCTACGCCAAGATGGAAGTCACCGGCCTGAAAGAGGGCATCCTCTTTATCGACGAGATCAACTGCGTTTCCGAGACGCTGGCCCCCACCATGCTGCAATTCCTGCAGTGCAAGACCTTCGGCAACCAGGCAGTGCCTGCCGGCTGGGTCATCGTGGCGGCAGGCAACCCGCCGGAGTATAACAAATCCGTCCGCGATTTCGATATCGTCACGCTGGACCGTGTTCGTCGGATGGACATTGAGCCCGACCTGCAGGTATGGAAAGATTACGCCCGCACAGCCCACATCCACAGTGCCATCCTGAGCTACCTCGATCTGCATCCCCAGAATTTCTACCAGATCAACGCCGACGTGGACGGCACACAGTTCGTCACTGCCCGCGGCTGGGAGGATCTGTCCAACCTGCTGGACACCTATGAATCGCTGGGCCTGCAGGCAGATGAAGCGCTTATCCGGCAGTATATCCAGCACCAGAAGATTTCAGAGGACTTCTCTGCCTATCTTGATCTCTATTATAAGTATCGTGACGACTACGGCGTAGAGGAGATCCTGGCCGGTCAGGTCAAGCCTGCCGTTTATGCCCGCCTGCTCAATGCACCGTTTGATGAACGGCTCTCGCTGGTCAGTCTGATTCTGTCCGGTCTGAACACCCGGTTCACTGCTTCCCGGCAGGCCGATGCCGTCGCCGATGCCTGCTACGCCTTCCTGCGGGAGGCCAAACAGGGCTTTTCCACCCTGCCTGCAGATATCCCGGATGGGGAGCTTACCCTGTTCGGTCAGATGGTCACGGACTATGATGCCGAGACCCAGCGCCAGCGTGCCGCCGGTCTGCTGGGTCATGACGCGCTGAATACCCGCCTGCAGGTGTATGCCGCCCTCCGCAGCTGGGATGCGGAGCTGCGCCGCGCCAATGCTGTGAGCACACAGCCCGCCTTTGACCTCCTGCGCACACAGTTCCAGTCCCTTGCCGAGGCCCGGGATCAGGCACAGGAAGCCGCCAGCGCCGCGCTGGAAGCTGCATTTGACTTTATGGAGAATGCCTTTGCCGAAAGCCAGGAGATGGTGGTGTTCGTCACAGAGCTGACCTTGAACCCCGCTTCCCATGCCTTCATCACCGAAAATGGCTGTGACCGCTATTTCCGGTACAACAAAGACCTGCTGCTCGACCATCGCAAGGCCGCACTGCAGCAGGAGCTTGCCGCCGAAGCCCGCCGCCACGGAGGGCAGTAAGCACCCATCATCTATGAGAAAAGAAGCGCCTCATCCGGGAGAGGATGAAGCGCTTCTGTACTTTGTTCGGGTTAGGAATAAGCTCATTTTCCACGGCCCGGCAGACGTGCATCATAAGGAGGATTCAGATACGTTCTCTCAAGCGTTCATCTTTGCCATACTTCCAAAATTTTATGCCATACAACCCCGCACCCAGCAGGAGGCTGAAAAGGGCATAGGGCAAAATCGGCAGGCGCAGCAAAACAAAAGCTCCAGCGATCCGTGTAAAAAATGCACCTGTTGCATACAGCACTGCAATATAAAGCACCAGCCAGCCGCAGTATTTCAGACGATGCTTGCTTGGCGGAAACCCCGCCTGCTCCATCATTCTCCGGAACAGCCAGCAAAAAGCAGTTATGCAGACCACAAGCTGCATCAAATACCCAAGTGAGAGTTCAAACACCCAGTCCGAAACCACCGGATACAGCAGCAGACCCTCTATCCCCCAGCCAAAGAAGAAATACAGTGGTGCCACAAACCAGAAATAATCTCCAGTCCTCAAAGTTTTAAGGCTTGGCTTAACCTCCTCAGCAAAGGTTTTTGCATCTTCGATCACGTTGAACAGTTCCTGCCCATTCTCATTGGCCTGCACCGCCATATCGATCAGGTCACTGTATATCAGCTCTACGCCGCACTCATCCCAACTGGTATGCCGCAGATATCGAATGACCTCTCTGATTTGCTCCTGGCTTTTGCTGTTGAGCAGTTTTACGCGCAGACGGTTCGCTCTTCGCAAGGTGAAATAGTTATTCATCTTCTATCCTCCCGAAAAATCTTTTCTACCAAACCGCACAGTCGGTTCCATTCCTGTTGAAAATCCAAAAGAGAATCCGTCCCCTTTTCGGTGATCACATAGTACTTTCGGCTTGGCCCCTTGGGAGAAGGTCGCCGCTCCACTGTCACCTTCTCCTGTTGCTCCAGGCGTAAAAGCAGCGGATACAGCGTGCTTTCGCTGATTTCTGCAAAACCGACCTGTTTTAACTGCATCACTATTTCATAGCCATAGGTTGGTTCTTTTTCAATCAGCCGCAGCACGCAATATTCCAATACACCCTTTAGCAGCTGTGCATTATTTTCCAATCCGCTTCCTCCTTTCTATCTACTATGCAATGCGTTGTAGCTTATCTATATTGTATTACATAGTAGTCAGTTTGTCAAGCAGTACGCTATGCGCGGTTTGAACAAACTATATCTTCTATCTTCGCATTTCGGTAATACACAACAAAAAAGCCCTGAGACTTTCATCTCAGAGCTTTCGTTTAAGTCGGCGACTACCTATTTTCACGCGCCGTTTCCAGCGAACTATCTTGGGCAC
>OGME01000981.1_pt1 | contig 20569 bp, 12 predicted proteins | sample 1572981 | NCBI WGS metagenome assembly OGME01 (sample SAMEA2581902, study PRJEB24529) | metagenome | biome: Human gut stool | place: China | collected 2011
TAGTATCAATTTTGGTCAGGCCATCTTCTGTGGTGTAAATGAGGATGGAATTTTTGGGGCTTTCATCAGGGCGATTCATTTTCGTACCTCGTTCAAAATATGGAACATGGTGAGAAACTCTCACCATGTGTTTGGACAGCGATTACAAGAACATTATATCATGCTGCAATGAGCTCATCAACAGTGATTTGCACGGCTTCGATTTCTGGGATTAAAATTTCTGCATATTTTTCGATCATATCGGACAGAAAGCTCGCCAAGGCACTCCATTCATCAAAGTTGGACGTGCAGGCGGAAACGGGAAAGAGGTCTTTTTCGCTAGCGGGATATTTTTTCAATAGGCAGCTCCATTTCCTTGTAGCTGGATGGCGTGTACCAGCGATTTTATCAAACTTCCTTTCAAACTTATCCAATCAATTCTTTCAGCCGTTCCAGCTTTTCCTGTACGGTTTCCTTACAGAAACTGCCCCCAATGCAGGAGATGGGAACGCACATTTCCAGCAGGCGGTCGTAGATGCGGGCGTGGGCGGTATCCTGCGGATGCCGAATATCGTCCAGTGTCAGATTGGTCGTGACGATCAGGGGTTTACGGCTGCGGTAGCGGCTGTCTACAATGTTGTGAATTTGTTCCAGTGCGTACTCTGTGCCGCGCTCCATCCCGAAGTCGTCAATGATGAGAAGCGGATAGCGGCACAACCGGTCTACCACCTCGTTCCGCCCGGAGAAGCTGTTGTTCAGTTCGTTCAGCGCATGAGCAAAGTTTGTCATGCACACAGGCACTTCCTGCTCCATCAGAGCGTTCGCCATGCACCCGGCAAGGAAACTCTTGCCGGTGCCTACACCGCCCCAGAGAAGCAATCCAATGTTCTCTGTGCGCATGGTCTGCCACTGCTCCACATAGTGGTGTGCATTGTTTGATCTTATCCGGTGGCTATCATTCAGGTTGTTCTTATTACGTTGGTTAGGTGTGCATTTTTGCGCAATCATACTGTGCGTTTCTGCACAGTATGATTGTGCGCTGGTGCATACTATGACTGCGCAATTCTGCACAGTATGCGGAACTTTGAGCAGAATGTGGCTGGGTTTAGAAAAGCCGTAGCGCACTCGTTCGACAAGGTTGGCTTTTTCAAGTTCTGTGAAAGAGCATGTCACGCTGGAAACGCAGCACCCTAAATCCTTCGCCAGATTGGAAAGCGGATAGATCACATAAATGCGTCCCCGATCGTCCACCCAGTTGTTTTTCTGGGAGAGTGTGGCACGGTCGAGCAGGAGCGTGTAGAGAAGCTTTGCCGTGTGGCTCAGGTCAGCGTCGAGAAGAAACCGGGCATAGGGTAGATACTGCGGCAGTGGCATATTGTGTTTCAAATAATCCGAAATTGCATTCACCTCCGTTTTTACCTCCGAATTAGTGCTAGACTGTTTAAGAGTTCGGGTTTCCATCATTGTTCAGACGATCTTTTACCATCTGAAGATACCGGCTGGCGCGGTCGATAAAAATCAGCAGCTTCTCATTGTTCTTCGGTTCGGTAAGAATATCGGGGTATTCACGAAAACACATTTCCCAACGCCGGACAAAATCTTCCTGCGCTCCCTGAATCTCGCACATCATGGCTTCGCCATCTGCCAAACGGCGAGGTGAATAGATGCTCTTGACGGCATCCTTGAGATTCTGTTTTTCTTCCTTGTTGAGTCCTTTCTTGTGCCCCTGAATGTCTTGCTTGAAGGTCGTTATAAACGCATTGTCCTTTGAAAGCGAACCATAAGAATTCGTGACACAGGTGTTCCGTTCGGCTTTAGGCTTACGCAGCTCTGCCACAACTTCGGGACGCTTTTCCTTTGGAACCTTTGCAATCGAGGAAATTTCACGGTCGGTTGCCCGGATCTTTCCACTCAGGATTTCTTTCTGCGCTCCGGGTACTGCCTCCTCCGCAGCTTCCACACCTTTTGCAAATTGCTCTGCACGGTAAACATAACTTTCGGATGTTCCATGTCCCGCAGCGACCTTCGATCGTGAACCGTGCTTTGTGCGGTCTGGTTCATTTTGAACCAGACCACTTTCAGATGCCAAAGTATACTGATTGCCGTGAAACGATTTGATTTGCTTTTCCGCCTCTGCCTGCTTTCCGATCAGAAATTTTTTCTGTTCTGGGGTCAGGTTTCGCCGCCCAAGCTGATTTTTACAGATCCATGCGAGTGCTTCATAGCGGCAGGAAAATTCTTTTTCGATGACTTCAAATGGAATGAACGGATATTTCCGAAGGACTTGATAGCGCGTGTGTCCGTCAACAATGTAGCCGTTCCACGTGATGATCGGATTCAGCACACGTTCTTCTTTGAGGATGTTCATTTCCAGTTGGTGGGTTTCCTCAAACGACGGAGGGTTGATTTTATTCTGGAACTCCGGGTCAATTTTAAGTTGGCTCAGTTTTGTCATAGGCAAATCATCCTTTCTGAAATGAAATAGAATATCATTATTCTTACGCCGTTCTCTCTGCATGGATTTCCTGCCCCCTTCCGGCGGCGTTTTCCGGCTCTCCCTTGCGGGGTTTTCGCCGGGTATCCCATGCAGACGGTCATTCGGTTTTCAAGGTTCAATTGGTGTCTTGCTGGTAGATTATCACACTTTCAAAAGAATTTTTAGGACCTGACAGGTCCGGTTTTGCGTGGATTTTATCCTGAATTCTCTTGAAGATCGGACATCGTGCCCGGTGCGTAAGATAAGTATACCGTATCCTTTTGCTGCTGAACAGGAAGTATTCGTTCCGGTTTTGAGGTCTTTTTTCGGCTTTTATGGACAAAAACCGGAAGCTTTAGTTCCGGCTAACCACTGGATCGCTTTTATCATAGCAGAAATCTCGTTGAATTTTCAGGAGGTCGCACCTCCGCTTTTGCATACAACTTGCTTTAGCTGCGTACATTCCGTTTTGCACAAAAACAACCGTCCGCTTCAGGTTGAACCTGAAAACGGACGGTCTGGCTTGCAAAATAATTTTCAAAATTGGAGGGCAGGTTGAGAGGCTTCATAGTACCCGCAAGCAGTGCAGACGTATATACATCTGCTTATTTTGCGTTGCAAAATACTTGTTGGGAACACCCAAACCCGTGAACTGCATCCTGTGGATGCAGGCTGAAGTGCCGAAAAACTGTCAAAACAGACAAATTTCAACCGAACGATTTGGATAGAATGCGGCTGTTTGGAATTTCTATTTCATTGTTGGACTATTAGTGGTAATATTAGTCTATTATAATTGGGTTCGATAAAGTGTATGAGGAGAACTATTATGGCATCACTAACACATGTATGTGTGTGGTCTTCTAAGGGCTGGACTCATATCACACCTGAAGAAGTCGCCCGTAGCCATCCGGGAGGATCGGTATCTGCACGCAGTGGCCTTTTTATGTGTGAATTGTGCGGACAATATGTACGATTTGTTGATGGTGATATCCAGACACCGCATTTTCGTCATAGTGCATATGAAGAAAGCAAAAATTGTCCGGAGCGTACATTTGGTCCGGGAGGAAACTATACCTATGTGGCTGGTGAACATGAACTTCCCATCCGAATTGTCAATATTACAAGCACGGGCTTTTCATTTGAGTTGGGATTGGTTGCGGTTCCAAGAGAACTTTTGAAAAAGCAGATGCGCAAGGAGCTTACAATTGTTCCATCTAACAAATCGATGACTCCATTTGTATATTCGTATGAACGCTTAAATAAGGACGTTCTTACATATGTTCCAATTGGAGATTGTCCCAGTGAAAAGTACACTGTCATATCATCTGATGAAATTGAAAGAACATATTGGCCACGCATCACAAATGGTGTACGAGAGAGTGGTGCGATTTTTGATGCGGAAAGTGGAAAGCTGCTTCTTGATGACGCTGATGTTATAGTAGGAAAAGAGTATTATTTGCTTTCAAGAGTCCGACCGTACAATATTTATAACGGTGTTTCGATTAGACAACTTTTGAAAAGAAATATCTCTTGGTCAACATGGTACTTATCGCAAGTTACTGCAACGGACCTTACGGAATCTGCAGCTAAATTCTTTTTGAACTATCATTGCCGCCTTACAAGTCAGCCGATTTCGATTCAACCAATTTGGCCAGTATATGTGCAATCACCGTATGTCATTCAAAACTCTGGGGAAACGACATGGTTTCTCGTTCAGGGACAAGGTGAAACGACGACAAAGACTTATCCGGCAGCAACAATGCTATACTATCCGTCTGACGGAGGTAAAGTTTGCTCGATTGAAGTTAATGAGCGACAGCAGCTGATTTCTACGGGTAGAGCGAAGGTACTGGAGTACACATATCTTTGGAAGAAACCACTGAATGAACGGGCAGAACAACCGAAGGTGACAATTTCTGATATCAATGGAAATCCTGTACCAAGTGGATTGCAAAATATTATTCCGCAAAATCATACTATACGAGTGACTGCTCCGTTTGATGGAACGATTCGACTTGAAAAGAATGGATTTGTAATTGAACAAATTTCATTGAAAGCAGAAATTTCAATCGAACTTGATGCAATTCAATATGGCATGAGTGTTCTGATTTTACAGGGATTGGACATTGTTTGGAGTGCAGAGTATAAGAAAGAAAACTCCGAAGTCCTGAGTTCGGACGATACAGTGAATTTTCAGAATCTGGTTCGTGCGCAGGGGAGAAAGATACCGGTTTCGCATACGTTAGGGGCAACGGTCGAGTTACTAAAGAAGTATCCTAAAACTCGAAAATGGATTTCTGAAAAAATACGAAGCGGCTATATTGAAGAAGATGCCCTCGCATATTATAAAAATTTTATTGTGATGTTAAAGAGCCAGCGGTGAGGAAAATAATATGAACTATCTTGAAAAACTATTGCCGGATGATGTGGAATTGATTTGTAAGCTAATTGGTTCCAAAAAATTGAAACAAAACTTTCAGGCGAACTCAAATGGGTTTAGCACAATAAAACCGGGTTTTCGTCCAAACACAGTTTCGGATGAAGCAGCAATTAGCCTAACAGCTCAAAATTCCTCAATGAGATTTATCTCAAAGTTTTTGAATGAAAAAATCCAGTCCATGATGGATAAAATCGTTGGAGAACAGACAAATTTAATAGCAAAAGGCGTATTGGCTGATGATGCATGGGTTATTGCGCTTGCAAACAGTCCTTTTTGTGATTGTTTGGATTTGTATTTTCGATTGGAACGTCCTGTTTGGTCTTCGGAAAAGATTGACGCATTGAAAATTGCGGTGCGCATTGCGAAAGGTACATATGAGATTGCTCCCATAGAAAAAATTCCTGACAATTCGGAAAAAGAAAAATGGAAACAGCAGCTAGAATCACAAAAGGAGCGGTCGCAAAAAGAAATTCAAACGTTGCAGGAACTGTTGAAAGAGACTCAGAGAGATTTACAAAAGGAAAAAGATGTCACGGCTCAATTAAGAAATGAAAAGGATGAATTGGAAAGCAAACTAAATTTAGAACAGAGTGAACTGACAAAATACCGTAAGCTGGAAAAATACTCAATTGGTAACAGAATAGATACAACGGATGCAAAGTATCCTTTTAAGTCACTTTGTAAGGTTTTCTGGGCAGATGGGTATGTGCGCCTAAAGAGGCTGTCGGATATTCAGCATGATGAGATCACGGGAGATTATCTGGAAGAATTTCCGACACAAAGAGACTTGTTCAGCGATCAGAAATCAGGAACTTTTCAGGAAGGATATGTTGGTGTTTGGGATTGGCATGTGATTCCAAATAAAAAAGATCCGAGTAGGGATTTTATTGAAACTAGCTATAGTTCGTCTCAGCCAACGCAAATTATAATTTTTAAGGAATGCGATTCCGCTGAGAAAATTATAAAAAAGTTGACTGCGGGAGTGTCTGAAAAAATTTACTGCGAGGGTGTTCTCTTTGCTTATTGGAATGGTAAAAAGTACGAAGGCATCTATTGCCATCCCAAAGATCTTGATGTTAAAATGGATCGCATTTCATTAAAGCAGGATGTTTTCAGACTTCCTGTTTTTGAGGTGTTTGCTTCATTGCTGTATCAGGCAGGAGATTGCCAAGTTTGCACGGCTTTGAATTTTGGAATGCCGACGAAAGTAATAAATGTCAAGGATTCTATGGATGTTTTGAAGACATTGCTGCGCAAACGGCTGACATGGGCGACATCCAAACAGCGGGGGATTACAAATGCAGCGCATCAGCAAATCACAGCGTATTTGCAAGAGTTGCCGAACAAAGATTTCGTGCAAGAACTTGCGATGCAGTGTAATTGTACAGAGGATGAAGCGAATGAGCTGATTCGAAAGTTTGTACAGAATGCGGACTCTTATCTTTCTGCTACGGATATTGAAGATGAAATGCTGAGCCGCATTATTCAGCAAAATTCCGAATTGGAGAAACGTTGTAAAGAACTATTGACAACCGAATGGGAAAAAGAAAATTCTGAAAAAATTCAAAAAGTAGAAAATGAATTGATGCAACGGAAAAATGCGGCAGAGGACGAAAGAATACGGGTGGAACAACTGACAGAAAAATATGAAGCAGTTGAGCAAAAACTGAAAGAATCAAATGAACAGATGGAAGAACGTGAGCAGCTGGCTGCCGAAGTAGAACAAAAAGTAGCAGAAAAAATTGCAAAAGCACAAAAAGATGCGGCTGATTTTATTGCGGCACAAGCATTTCTGCCGCAGATCAATCGCGTAGGTGAAAAACAGACGGTTTCAGTGACAGTATTTTCATCGTTTACTTCTGGTAAATCAATGGACGATAGAGTTGCTGTCCTAAAAAATTCAGACGATGTCATAGAGTATCTGGCAGATAATTTGAAGGAAGCAGGTGTTCAGGAAAGCTATACCAGAGGACTAGCAGCTTATCTCTATTCGGCATACAGATATCGAACGCCGGTGTTGCTTGCAGGTCCGAATGGTTTGGCGATTGCACAAGCTTTCTCGACGACGCTGTTTAGTAGAACCGTTGCAATATTATCGTGTGTGGGAGATTATACGGAAAAGGTTTGTAAGGAATGCAAGGAATCTGAGGATAATGTGGTTGCAATTATGAATCCATTCTGTGCTGGGTGGACACAACAACTTCCGACGGCCGTTTTTGATTATGGTAAATTCTTCTTTTTGCTGTCACCGTATGCAGAAGATTTGCAGGTGGAGCCGATGGGAATATCGAATTATGTGTTGCCGCTGACGACGGAGTTCTTGGTAGATAAAAAACCATCGTCGGTATTTGTTGGTAGCGAGCTCAGTCCGGATTTTGATAGACTTCCTATGCCGAAAGTACGGCCAATTCACAAGAATTTCTTAACAAGTCTCGGATATAGTACTTTGGCAAAGAAAAATCTTTGGAGCGTTTTTGCAAATATGGAATCCATGTTGAAAGGTGAAACATCTGACACGGTTGGATACAGATATTTGTTTGGACTTTTACCTTTTGCAATTATTGCGGGAAAAGCAAACCTTTTGATGGAACAGCTTGAGAAAGATGAAAGTAAGCCTTCAAAGAATATTTGTACGATGATGCATGAATATCTCGGTGGTGAAGAATGACACTGCAAAACAATTTGATTCCGATTATTGCAAAAGCATATAGGATTGAACGTGGAACATCAGAACCTGTTGAGCAATGGCGAATGCGTGTGACTTATAGTATGCTTGGGCAGATGGCATACGCATCTCTGTGGGATGTAGAAGAAAATGAACAACCTGTTTCAGTTGTCCATTTTAAATCCCGAATGAAAAAACTCATTGAAAGCTATTGTGACATATTCAATGATCTCCACAAATCTTTTGGCTATAATTACGAAAATCTGCTGGAGGAAATTTATACGATTCAGCTCAATGGTGGGACGCTCTATCATACGTCATACCGACTGGCTCCGACCCAATATTCTTGTGCGACTGCAGAGCAAATTTTGTTTACAAGAGGAATGGCTCCCGGAGAAAAACGATTTGTTAGTGGGCAGGGAACATATCTGCTTTCACAGGAAAAGCAATCCATGAACTCTCCGCAAAGAATGTTTCAACTTCCAGAAAAAACATTGATTGAAACATGGGAACACTTGATGAGAACTGCAAAGTGGAGCTTATTTCATCAAAATGAATCTGTCGAATTTTTGCGGTTGGAACCGCCATTCAAATATGGATACTGGCAACGACAAAAGGAAGAAAGTCACGAAGTGTCTCTCATCCGTATGGGCATAAATGAAAATCGATTTTACTATCTTTATAAAGAAAAAGAGGGGAAATCTTTTGTTAGCCAACTCCCGACGTGGATGACGGATGGACATCGCTACCGTAGGGTGTCGAATGCTCTTTTGGCGGCAAAAGATTCCTTGCCGGTAGCAGTTTATCATGAAGATGGTCCTATTGTTACACTTGCACTTCGATATCTGATGCCCGCAGAAGAATTGGATTTTATAAAGTTATACAGTTGGCCGACCTCCTGCATTGAATTGCCGCACGATTTCAATCGGATTTTTGCGAAAGATGTGTTCTACGCAGTAAAGAAAGCGTTAGAACCGATTGGATACCAATTTGTAAAGGAATGATAAAATGTCAAACGGAGCAAATTCGATTCATCAGAAGCTTCGCCATGATCTCGAAGACTATATCAAGGCACAGTATTTTGGAAAGTCACCACTTCTGCTATCAGCTGTGGAACAGCATTTGGATGACGAGGGACTTCTGTATCAAAAACCTTTTATTGAGTCATCACCGGCTTATAAAAGTGTAAAAAATGGTATTGCAAATGCACAAATCCCGGATTGGATGAAATCTTACTTTTCAAAACTCTCAGATGCGGGAATTGGTGTATATCCGAATCCATTCGTTCATCAAATTCAAGCACTTGAAGGAGCTGTGCAAGGGCGGGATTTGTTCGTTTCCACGGGTACTGGCTCTGGTAAGACAGAATGTTTTATGTGGCCACTGATGGCAAAACTGGCGGCAGAAGCAAAAAATAGCCCGGATACATGGTCAATGCGAGGAGTTCGTGCGATTATCATGTATCCCATGAATGCGCTCGTTTCAGATCAGGTAAGTAGACTGCGGCGGCTGATTGGCGATCCGGACAGAAAATTTGTAAATATTTTCCGTTCTGTTTGCGGGGAAAGTATGCGCCGCCCTCAATTTGGAATGTATACGGGACGCACTCCTTATCCGGGCAATGATCCAGTGACCAGTGAAGACAGAAAGCTTGAAAAGACATTGGCTCGAATGTCGTTCCCTCAAAAAGAATCGGAAAAAGTCTTCTTTGAAGCATTACAGCATGAAGGAAAAATTCCGGCAAAAGCAAATATGCGCACTTTTTTGGAGGGATTACATAATGGACGACATATCCCAGATCCAGAAGATGCAGAGTTGATCACTCGATTTGAAATGCAGCAATGTTGCCCGGATATTCTCATTACAAACTATTCCATGCTGGAGTATATGCTTCTTCGTCCAAGAGAGGCTGGAATTTGGCAGAAAACAAAAGAATGGCTTGACGCAGATAAAAATAACAAATTACTCTTCGTGATTGATGAAGCTCATATGTACCGTGGCTCGTCAGGTGGAGAAGTTGCGCTTTTGATTCGGCGGTTGTTCCACAAACTTGGAATCACGAGAGAGCGAGTTCAATTCATCTTAACGACTGCCAGTATGCCAGATCGAGATCAAACAGATAAGGACTCTGTATATGAGTTTGCACATGAATTGACGGCAGCAGATGGTTCGATTCCGTTTTGCTATCTGACTGGCGAAAGAGAGCAGATCGATACAACAATCGCCAGAATGATTCCACTGGATAAATTTCAGTGTGCAAATACGTCTGCATTTGAAGGAAATGAGGAAGCCTGTCTTCAGGAATTGAACCGTTTTTGGAATGGAGTTGAGGGGACGAGTGCGCCATTTCAAAATCTGGCGGTAGCATGCCAGTGGATGTACGATAATTTGATTTTTTATAAGCCATTTCATGTGCTTATCTCAAAGTGCCGAGGAAATGCTGTATCGCTTGCGGAACTTGCTGAGGAAGCATTTCCAGACATTGAAGACGAACAAGCTCTAAATTATGTCAGTGTTCTTCTGGCAATTGCTCCGCTTGCGAAAAATCAGAAAGGTGCAATTTTGTTCCCGGCACGGATGCACATGCTGTTTAAGGGAATGAAAGGCGTTTACGCTTGTGCAAATGAAGGCTGCCCGCATTCCCATACGGATGGAACACTTACGTTGGGAGAGATATTTTGGGCAGATGGACATTTAACGTGCCCACATTGCCACAGTGTTGTATATGAACTATATAATGACCGGCGTTGCGGAGCATTGTTCTATAAAGGCTATGTTCTGGATGATGCAATCGGAACACACCAGAGAACATATTTGTGGCATTATCCCGGTCAGGTGTTGGATTCGCAGATGAAGGAAGTTCATCTTTATTTGCCGCCTGAGGATTATGAACTTCCTGAAAAGCAGGGAAAGAACGCGATCCGGCCCTGTTATCTGGATATCAAGAATGGATTTATCAATTTCCGTGACGATTCAGATGCAGGAAGAACAGGATTTCGGAAACTGTATTACTGCAACTTTGAACAGAAAAATCGCCCGCGAATCTTGACATTTCCAACATGTCCGCATTGCAGACACTTGCTGTCGTCTTCGCAGCTTACGTCTTTTAGTACACGTGGCAATCAGTCTTTTTACAACTTGATAAAAACACAATTTGAGCAGCAACCTGCCGTAAGTGGAAAAGATAATGATCCGGAACATCTGCCAAATGAAGGACGAAAGGTTCTCTTGTTCTCGGATAGTCGGCAGCGTGCAGCAAAGCTAGCGCGTGATATGTCGGATTCCTCGGACATCATGGCGGCACGACAGCTTTTTGCATTGGCAATTTACAATATGGAACAATCCATAACAGAGCGTTCCATGAACGATCTTTATGATTATTTTTGCCTTGCAGCAGGACAACATCATGTACAGATTTTTCATGAACCGGAACGTGAAAAATTTGGCGCAGACTGCAACATTGCATTGAGCAATTATGAGCGCAGCACTCGCCGAAATCGTGAGTATACACCGCGGTTTTCTATTGCAAATGCGCCGACACAGATGCAAAAAGATTTGCTTCGGTTGTTTTCTGGCGGTTATAATACGCTCTACGATTCTGCCACGAGCTGGATTGATCCAACAGAGCAGGCACTATTTGATAGCATTGATGAACTTGAAGAAAACGGTGTCTCCGTAGAAGATGAGGAGTTTCTTGAACTCTTTAATGCGTGGATGATTTCAGTGTGTGACGATGCGACTGCATTGGGACATACGATTCCAGATGAGGTGCGTTTGGAAGTACGTCGCAGTTATGATTTCTACGGATTGGCAAAGGAGTGGAATTTTACAAAGACCGTTCAGGAAATCATGGGGTGGACGGATGATTCCAATGACCTGAATGTCTGGCGGAGAGTTTTGAAGAATAACTTCCTGGATTCGGCACAACCGGATAATGGAAGGCTGTATGTTGATCTTCAACGGGTGAAGCCCCGATTTGATGCAAAACATAAATGGTATCGGTGTGAACAATGCTCTGAAATCACACCGTATCTCCTGCGAGGAAAGTGTCCGAGTTGTGGTTTTACAGGAACTCATGTATTGAACGAGAAAGAATATCATTCACTGGATTTTTGGAGAAAACCTGTTGTAGATGCGTTGAGAGGCAATAAAATCCATGTGATCGATACGGAAGAGCATACTGCGCAACTTTCCCATAAGGATCAAAGGATGGATTTGTGGAGCCAAACAGAACACTATGAATTGAGATTTCAGGATTTGATTCAGGAAGGGGAAACGCCGATTGACATTCTTAGCAGTACAACTACGATGGAGGTCGGTATTGATATCGGCTCTCTGGTAGCAGTTGGGCTGAGAAATGTTCCGCCTATGCGAGAAAATTATCAGCAGCGCGCAGGCCGTGCAGGTCGGCGAGGCGCAAGCCTTTCTACTATTGTAACCTTCTGTGAGGATGGACCGCACGATACGCTATATTTCAATAATCCGGTTCCGATGTTTCGTGGCGATCCAAGACGACCATGGATTGACATTCGGAGCGAAAAGTTATTGCAACGGCATTTGAATATGATTGCATTACAGGAGTTCCTTGCCGCAAAGCACTCAAGCTTGGACGAACTGTCTGCGGTGCTGTTTCTGGATGAAGTGCTGGATGAGTTTATGGATTATTTACAGGACTTTAAGATACCACGAAAATCGGCACTCGTGCCAGCAAACGCTGTACTGGATATGGATGCTTTCAGAAATGAATTTGCTGAAAGCCTAAAGAACCTGAAAGAAAAGCGAAACGCGCATCCGGAGCAGTTTGAAGCAATATCGAACGCTTCGGCGAACAAACAGAAAACATTACTGGATGCACTTTATGAAGAAGGAATCATACCAACCTACTCTTTCCCCAAAAATGTGGTCAGTACCTATATTTCCGATATGAATGGAATCCTTCGCTATGAGGTGGATCGTGGATTGGATATTGCAATCAGTGAATATGCGCCGGGACGCTCAATTGTTGTGGATAAACAAACCTATCAGATAGGAGGAATGTATAGTCCTGGAAGTGATCGGGTATACGGTCAAGCAGCGACACCTGCAAGGGCTTATATGGATGATGCGAATTATCTGAAGAATATTCTGACTTGCCCGGATTGCGGCTGGTTTGGTCTTGCAGATGAGAGACCGGATGCCTGTCCGTTCTGCGGAAATCGTGCATTGGAGGAAGGAAGACAAATGCTCCGACCGTGGGGATTTGCACCTAAAAATGCAGAAGCAGTACCAGATGCACAACTGGAAGAGGAATATTCATCGGTTCAACCGCCGCTATATTCGACACTTCCGGATGCAGAGGATATCCAACCGATTTCCGGCTGCAAGAATATCCGGATGGCTTCTCGCACAAACCAGCGAATTATTATGGTGAATCAGGGACTTGGAAACAAGGGATTTATGGTATGCCCGGATTGCGGTGCAGCAATGCCGGGTGACAATGAAAAGACATTGGATGGAGTTTTGCGACCCTACAAATCGAAATATGCCCGGAAACCGTGCAACCATAGAAATGCAAGAAACATCAATATTGGATATGATTTTATTACGGATATGTTGGTATTGGAAATCAAACTGGATGAACAGAAGATGGACATTCATCGGACGGATAATCCTTGGCTGACGAGGGCGGCTCAATCGCTGGCAGAAGCATTTCGTTTGGCGGCGAGCAAAGAATTGGATGTTGAGTTTACAGAGCTTGTTACAGGGTATCGAATCCGAACCAATAATGCCGGGGCGTTTGTGGATGTTTATCTATACGACAGTTTATCCAGCGGTGCAGGATATGCAGTCAGCGTAGCGGACAATATTGAAACGTTATTGAATCGAATCCGTGAGCTTTTGGCTTCTTGCGACTGCGGTAACGCTTGTCACAAGTGCTTAAAGCATTATCGAAATCAGTATGTACATGGTCTGCTTGATCGTTTTGCTGCATTAGAACTCCTCGATTGGGGAGTAAATGGAGAGTTGGCTGATTCATTAACAGTAGAGGGACAGAAAGCACTGCTGCTCCCGCTGGAATCGATTTTGCGAGTATCAGGATGCACGCTCCTTGTTACGAATAATGAAATTGTAGCGAAGCACCGAGGACGAGAAGTAAAACTTGTTGTATATCCGGCTATGTGGAAAGAACCACGTGAAGATGGAACAATTTATGTGAGTGACGCTTACATAAAGTATGCAAAGCCGTATGCAGTTCAGAAGATTTTGAATGTCTGATAAGATAATAGAACCCTATATTATGTAAAGTGTGCAGGAGAGTGTGCTCGATGACTGAACAGGAAAAACTCCAACGCGCAAAAGACTGTATTGACAGCCTTGCCAATGGGTTGAATCCACTGGATGGAACACCGGTTCCAGAACAGGACATCGTGAATAACGTAAAGATTTCTCGATGCCTGTTTTTTGTATCCAATGTCCTGAGAAAACAGCTTGATGGTCATGAACCTAAAAAGGTGTCCGAGAGGGATAAGAAACCGTTTTACATTACGGAAGAAGAAAAGCTGCAATATGTACCGTCAAAAACACCGATACCTGCCAGTGGAATCAGCTATAAAGTAAATGAGATTTTGGGCGAAAAGAAAATGCGGAAGGTATCTTATCGAACCATCACCACGTGGCTGGTAAAAGTTGGACTTATGGAGGAGAAAGAAATTTCAGATGGGAAATGTCGCAAGGTTCCAACTGCCAGTGGCATTGCGATGGGAATCACTACTGAAATCCGTACAGGAGTACGTGGAGAATATCCGTGCGTTGTCTACGATGAAAATGCACAGGAATTCGTGATAGACAATCTGAATGCAATCATGAATCCAACGGATGATTGAAAAATCCCCAGTCTGCACCGATTCTGGTCGGTGCAGACTGGGGATTGCTTGTTAGATCATCTTAAAATGCTTCAACGCTTCCACAATCGCATCCTCTTTTTCCTTCGGACACTTGGGCTGCTTGGCGTTTTCGCTTTTGGCCTTGTGGTAATTCTCCCGCTCGATGATACCGCACTTCTGTTTTACCTGTGCGATATAGAGATTGGAAACCCTCAACTGATGATGTTCCCATACATGCTCCCGAATCTCATTGTAAGTTGCCTTGCTTTCCGCAGCAGTCACATCCAGTTCATCCATGCTCACTTCCACCTCGATGTGCCGGTCGACATGGAGTTTGGTCAAAAGGAGAACCGCTTCCACATGCTTCGTCCTCGGGAACAGATCCACGGGCTGCACCTTCTCGGTGTGGTAGCCGTTCTGCTCCAGCCAGGCGGCATCGCGGGCGGCGGTGGCGGGGTTGCAGCTGACGTAGACCACCCGGCGGGGAGCCATGCGCACCACGGCGGAGAGGGTGGCCTCGTCGCAGCCCTTGCGGGGCGGGTCCAGCATCACCACGTCCGGGTGCAGGCCCTCGGCGGCCAGCCGGGTGGCCGCCTGCCCGGCGTCGGCACAGAAGAAGCAGCTCTTTGCTGCCACAGCATCCCCCATGCGGGCGGCATTGGCCTTGGCGCTCTCGATGGCTTCGGGCACGATCTCCACGCCCACCAGCTCCCGGCAGTGGTCCACCATGGACAAGCCGATGGTACCCATGCCGCAGTAGAGGTCCAGCAACAGGTCATCCGGGGTCAGCTGGGCGTACTGTGCGGCAATGCCGTACAGCCGCTCGGCGGCCAGCGTGTTCACCTGGTAGAACGACAGCGGCCCCAGCTGCACCGGAACCCCGCAGAGCGTATCTTCGATGTAGCCCGGCCCGTACAGGGTGTGGGTCTCGGTGCCCAGGATCACGTTGGTGTTTTTGCTGTTGACATTGAGCAGGATGGTGGCAATGTCCGCAAACTGCTCCCGCAGACGGGTGCACAGCGCATCGGCGTGGGGGAGGTTCGGGCGGGTGCACACCAGACACACCATGATCTGTCCGCTGTGCGCGCCCCGCCGCAGGAAGATGTGCCGCACCAGGCCCCGGCCGGTCTCTTCGTTGTAAGGCTGGATGCCGTTTTCGGCAAAGAAGCCGCACAGTGCATTGCCGATGTCGTTGAGCACGCCGGGCTGCAGTTTGCAGTCCGGGCAGGGCACGATGCGGTGGGTGCGCCCGGCGTAGAAGCCGATGCAGGGGTTACCGTTCTTGTCCAGCCCTACCGGGAACTGGACCTTGTTGCGGTAGCGGTCCACTTCAGGGGAAGGGCAGATGTCCAGCACCGGCACGTCCAGCCCACCGATGCGGCGGAAGGCATCGGTCACATTCTCCTGCTTGGCACGCAGCTCGGCGGTGTAATCCAGATGCCGCAGGCTGCAGCCGCCGCAGGGTCCCGCCACGGCACAGTCCACCGGAATGCGGTCCGGCGAGGGGGTGCGCAGATGGTCCAGAATGCCAAAGGCGTAGCGCTTGCAGTCCTTTACGATGCGCACATCGGCTTCGTCACCGGGGGCAGCACCCGGCACAAAAACGGTCTCGCCGTCCGGGCTGTGGGCCACACCGCTGCCGTCGCTGGAAAGCCGCTCGATGCGCAGGGTCAGGATCTGGTTCTTCTGTAAGGGCATGGGTCATAGTCTCCTTTGGTAGTGGAAATGCGCCGGGTCACGGCTGCGGTTCGGCGGGGGCAGCATCTGCCTGGGTGGCAAAATACTTGCTGGGCGGCACGCCCTTGGCGCGCTTGAACACCCGCGAAAAATAGAACTGGTCGAAGAAGCCTACTGACACGGCCACCTCTGCAATGGAAAGGTGACCGGCACGCAGCAGCTTGCAGGCTTCGTTGATGCGGTATTCGGTGAGGTAGTCGATGGGGCTTTTGCCCACATTGAGCATGAACACCCGGTACAGGTGGCTGCGGGAAACGCCCACGCTCTTGGCGACATCGTCAATGGAGATGTCGTGGGAGTAGTTGAACTGGATGTATTTGATGGCGTTGAGCACATACTGGCTGGAGGACGAGGTGGAGTGCGGCTTACCGGCGATGGTTTCCTTCATCAGAGCGGCAATGAACAAATAAAGGTAACCCACCATGGCGGCCTCGTCCTGGGGCTGCAGCCCGCGGGAGGAGTAGATGTTAGCCAGGGCGGCGCGCATGCCGTCCGGGTCGCTGGTGTGGTGTACGGGAGCGTCGTCGGTAAAGGGCAGCTGGGCTGCCAGCTTGTGGGCGCAGGCACCGTTGAAGCCCACCCAACTGTACTCCCAGGGGTACTGCTCATCGGCGGTGTAGCGGATGAGCTGGCTGGGGCGCGCAAAGAACAGATCTCCGGTGCTGACTTGCCAGGTTCGGCCGCCTACCTCGAATTCACCCTTGCCCGAGAGCACCAGGTGGATCAGGTAATGGTCACGGATGCCAGGACCCCAGGTCTTGGACGGGGCGCAGCGCTCAATGCCGCAGTTGAAGATGGAAAGTTCGATGTTGTTCGTGTAGTTCTGTTTGAAGGATTGCTTGTAAACGTCTGCCATGGCGGCTTGACCTCCCTCGTTGTCACGTCTTTTGACCAGTATACCACAGAACCGCCTGCAAATTCAACAAAAGTACATCTTATTCTTTGAGCCGGACGCCAAATTTCGCGCTTTTTCTTCGATAGAAATTGAAAAAACAGAAGGGATGCATTACAATAGACCTAACAAACCTACAAACACTGTTTGAATGTTTCAGGGAGGGATCGCGGATGGCAACCAGCGCACAACTCAGGGAACAGATCGCAGCAGGGAGGTGGGACGGACCCCTTGCCGCGCTTTACGGCACCGCCCCGCAGGAACTGGCCCGGCAGCGGGCGCGGTACTGCGCGGCGCTGGAGCAGTTCGAGCTGTATTTCGGCCCGGGGCGGCAGGTGCAGGTGTACTCGGCCCCGGGGCGTGCGGAGCTGGGCGGCAACCACACCGACCACCAGCACGGCTACGGGCTGGCGGCGGCGGTCACGCTGGATCTGGTGGCGGTAGCGGCCCGGAACACGGACGGCTATGTGCGGGTCAAGTCCCGCGGGTTCAACAAGCTGGATGTGATCGACCTGACCGTGGAGGGGCCGCAGGAAGGGGAGAGCACCCACTCGGCCAGCCTGATCCGGGGCATTGCCGAGGGCTTCCGTACGGCGGGAAAGGCTATTGGCGGCTTTGATGCTTACACGGCCAGCGACGTGCTGCGGGGCAGCGGCCTTTCCAGCTCTGCGGCCTTTGAGATGGGCATGGCCTGCATCTGGAACGGGGAGTACGCCTGTGGGCTGGATGCCCGGGCACTGGCCGGCATCTGCCAGTATGCGGAGAATACTTACTTTGGCAAACCCAGCGGTCAGCTGGACCAGCTGGCCAGCGCGGTGGGCGGCGTCATTTTTGCCGACTTCGCAGACCCGGCCGCCCCGCAGGTGGAAAAGATCCACGCAGACGGCCTGCTGCCGCCCGGCATGACCCTGTGCGTGACCGACACCCGGGGCAGCCACAGCGAGCTGACCGGGGAGTTCGCGGCCATCCGGCAGGAGATGGAGGCTGTGGCGGCCTGCCTGGGCGGCAAGGTGTTGGGTCAGGTGCCGGAAACCGATTTCTGGGCAGCACTGCCCCGGCTGCGTACCGCCTGCGGTGACCGAGCGGTGCTGCGTGCCATCCACTATTACGAAGAAAATGCCCGCACGCTGGCCCAGCGCCGGGCTTTGCTGGAAAAACGCTTTGCCGATTTTGCCGCGCTGGTGCTGGAAAGCGGGCGCGCCTCCTTTGCACTGTGCCAGAATGTGTACTGCGCCACGGATGTCCGGCATCAGGGGCTGTCGGTGGCGCTTGCGTTGAGCCAGAGCATCCTGCAGGGCAGCAGCGGCGCATGGCGGATGCAGGGCGGCGGCTTTGCGGGCACCATTCAGGCCTATGTGCCGGAAACGTTGCTGCAGCGCTACCATACCGCCATGGAGCGGGTGTTCGGCCCGGGCAGCTGCTATGTGCTCCGGCTGCGGGAACAGGGCGCAAGACAAGTGCTGTAACTGCAGAAGCAACAAAAAAGGGTCTGCTGCAAATTTGCAGCAGACCCTTTTCAATTTTTGATTCAAATGGACTCAGCGCAGCGGGAAGGAATTGGTCTCCTGCTGGGCTGCAAGATGCTGGACCGTTTCTGAGGTCGAGGTGCCCAGCCGGAAAATGGAGGATGCCAGCAGCTTGTTGTAGATGCGGTAAGCAAAACTTACTGTGTTTTTGACAGCCGTGAACAGCAGCATGGGCACAAAGGTGATGGAGAAGGAAATAAGTCCTCCGCCCATCGTGAAATCATACAGGTGCAGGCTGCCAAAAAAATCGTCCAGAGAATCCTTGAGTTCGCCGCCGCCCGAAACGGTCCGCTGTTCTTCCTCCGAAAGCACAGCATACGACGAAGGCAGTTGGAGCTTTTTCATGAACGAACACTCCTTTCAGGCAGAAACCCGAAACACTCAGGCGGCCAGACCTGCGGCCACGGAAGGATCCTGTGTGTCGGTATTCGTGGTAGTGCCAAACATAGAGCCGAACAGGTTCTTCAGCGACAGGTACATGCTGCGCACCTGTGCATAAGCGTAGTAACCGGCCAGTCCTGCCATGCCGACGGTGGCAACGCGGCTCCAGGTATTCATACGGTTCCAATTGTGTTTGACCACACCGGTCAGGCTCAGGCCGTCGGACAGACCCTCTTTGAAGGTATTAATAAAGTACTGGAAGGAACCCTGGCTCAGCATATAAACGCCGTTCACCACCACATTCATGGCATAGGTGACCAAAACTTCCGGGTGTAAGGTAACGGTGTAGTCACCGACGTTGAAGCTGTAGTCGGCACCGCCGTCGAGGTAGGTCATTTCTTCTTCCGAGAGAACCGCATAGGAGGCGGGCATCAGCATGGTGCTCTGATATGTATGATCCATAATGGAAAGGCTCCTTTCACTCGTGAAATCCGCCCAAAGGCAGACGATATGTTATCTAAATTGTAGCATATCTGTATAAAAATAACAAGGGATGCGGCGAAAAAAAAGATGATACATTTGTGAACAAACTGTGAACGGACGAGAGAATAACTGCGAACAGACGATGGAAACAGTGTGAATGCGGCGCTTTCGGCCGCTGAAAAAATGTTCCACAAAAACGCAAAAAAGGCACCCGCAGCCGGAAGCTGCGGATGCCAAAAGGGGAAAAAACACTTATTCGCCGCAGGGGGTGCGCTCGTACAGTGCAGTCAGCTGTGCGATGTGTGCTGCAAGGCTGCCGGGCATAGGGCTGCCGAGCCGCCACTGCCAGTTGGCACCCTGGGTGCTGGGGGTGTTGATGCGGGCCTCACTGCCCAGATGCAGCCAGTCGGCCAGCGGAATGATCGCCATGTCCGACACACTGGCAAGGCAGGCGCAGATCATGGACTCGGTCAGATCCTCCGGCTTGCAGCGCAGGTAGCGGCAGGCATAGGCCACATCTTCCGGGCTGGCATTGGTGCGCCAGCCTTCGGTGGTCACGTTGTCATGGGTGCCGGTGTACACCACGCTGTTGCGGGGGTAGGTATGAGGCAGGTAATTGCCGGACTCCCGGCTGTCAAAGGCAAACTGCATGATCTTCATGCCGGGGTAGCCGCTCTCTGCCAGCATGGCCTTGACCTCCGGGGTCAGGTAGCCCAGATCCTCGGCAATGATGCCGCCTTCGCCCAAAGCTTCGTGCATGGCGTGGATAAAATCACGGTCTGGGCCCTTTTCCCAGTGGCCGCCCGCTGCGGTCTTGTTTCCGGCGGGGATGGAGTAGTAGCTCTCAAAACCGCGGAAATGGTCGATGCGCACCACATCGTAAATGGAGGTGGCGTGCTGCATCCGGCGTTTCCACCAGGCAAAGCCGGTGGCTTTGTGCGTGGGCCAGTCATACAGAGGGTTGCCCCACAGCTGGCCGTCTGCTGCAAAGGCGTCCGGTGGGCATCCGGCCACCTGGGTCAGATGCATTTCTCCGTCGGTCTGGAACAGCTCCGGGTGGGTCCACAGGTCACTGGAATCCGGGCTGACATAGATGGGAATATCGCCCACCAGACGGACGCCCTTGC
>OGME01000988.1_pt1 | contig 20414 bp, 19 predicted proteins | sample 1572981 | NCBI WGS metagenome assembly OGME01 (sample SAMEA2581902, study PRJEB24529) | metagenome | biome: Human gut stool | place: China | collected 2011
GCTTCTACGGCGATAAGGAACCGGATATCGACCTGAACTTCTCCGGCGAGTACCAGGCCCGGGCCCACCGCCACGCCATCGAGATGTTCGGCCAGACCCAGGTGTTCCGGGCCGGCACCATCGGTACCCTGGCGGAGAAAACCGCCTTCGGCTTTGTCCGCAAATACCTGGACGAGCGGGGCCTCACCGCCGGCAACGCCGAGGTAAACCGCCTGACCCAGGGCTGCGTGGGGGTCCGCCGCACCACCGGCCAGCACCCCGGCGGCCTGGTGGTGGTCCCCGACGACATGGACGTGGAGGATTTCACCGCCGTCCAGCACCCCGCCGACGCCGAGGACGCCGACACCATCACCACCCATTTTGAATACCACTGCATGGAGGACAACCTTCTGAAGCTGGATATGCTGGGCCACGATGACCCCACCATGATCCGTATGCTGGAGGACCTCACCGGGGTCAACGCCCGGGCCATCCCCCTGGACGACCCGGACACCATGAGCATCTTCACCTCCTCCAGGGTCCTGGGCTTTGAAAACGACGAGCTGTTAGGCCCCACCGGGGCCGTGGCCATTCCGGAGTTCAACACCCGGTTCACCCGTGGCATGCTGGTGGATACCCAGCCCAAGGACTTCAACACCCTGGTGCGCCTGTCCGGCTTCTCCCACGGCACCGACGTGTGGCTGGGCAACGCCCGGGACCTGATCGTCAGCGGCACCGCTTCGGTTCTGGAAACCGTGGGCTGCCGCGACGACATCATGCTCTACCTGATCCACATGGGCCTGGACCCCAAGATGAGCTTCAAGATCATGGAGGCCGTCCGAAAGGGCAAGGTGAAAAAGGGCGGCTTCCAGGACGGGTGGGAGGACGCCATGCGGGCCCACCAGGTGCCGGAGTGGTACATCGAGTCCCTGGCCAAGATCGGCTACCTGTTCCCCAAGGCCCACGCCGTGGCCTATGTGATGATGGCCTTCCGCATCGCCTGGTTCAAGGTCCACCGCCCCCTGGCGTTTTATGCCACCTTCTTCACCGTCCGGGCCAAGGCGTTTGACGCGGAGTACTGCTGCGCCGGCATCGACGCCGTCAAGCGGAAGATCCGCGAAATCGAAAACAACAAGGACGCCACCGCCGTGGAGCAGAACCTGATGGTCACCCTGGAGGTGTGCTACGAGTTCTATCTCCGGGGCTTCCACTTCGACACCATCAACATCTACGAGTCCCAGGCCACCGCCTTCAAGATCACCGACAACGGCCTGCTGCCCCCCTTCATCTCCGTCCGGGGCCTGGGGGAGACCGCCGCCCAGGACACCGTGGAAAAGCGGAAGGGCAAGACCTTCATTTCCGTGGAAGAATTTTCCACCTGCTGCAGCAAGCTGTCCAAAACCCACATCGAGCAGCTGAAAGCCCTGGGCGCCTTCGCCGGCATGGCGGACACCAGCCAGATCACCCTGTTCGGATGACGGAGTGGCGCTTTGTGTGGTCCCATGGCGACGACCACGAGACGGGGCATGCCCTGTCCCGGGAGATGCTGGCTTTGTACCGGGACAAAAACCCCCAAAAGCGGGACATCCCGCCCTGTCCCGGGACAGTTTTTGTCGGAAATAACGGTAAACCAATGGCAAGTGACTGTTATTTCAATATCAGCCACAGCCACGGCCTGGTGGCCTGCGCCGTGTCGGATGTCCCCGTGGGCATCGACGTGGAGAAAATCCGGCCGGTTCCGCCCCGGCTGATGGGCATTTTATCGCCGCAGGAGCGGGAATCTGTGCGCTGTGACGCGGATTTCTTCCGGCTCTGGACCCTGAAAGAGGCACTTATCAAGTGCCGCGGAGGCGTTTTGGGCCAAATCCGGCACGTTCACTTTGATTTGAGCGGTTCATCCATCATTTGCTCTGTCCCCGGCTATTCCTTCTCCCTGCTCCCGGCCCCGGCAGGCTACGCCGCCGCCCTCTGCTGGGAAAATATAGAAGAAGCAACAGAAAGCGAGGAACAAAATGAGCATTTTTGACCGTATTTTTCAGAAAAAGCAGAAGAAATCCAAACAAAAACGCGCAGAACCTCCCACGAACAACCCGGCCGTCCTCCTGGGCCGCCAGCTGGCGGACTCCCTGCGGGAGAAAATCCCCGATACCGCCGCCCTTCCGGAAATTCTCACTTATTTCGAGGAAATGTGCCGGATTCCCGTTGAAAATGTGGAAATTCAGGACGATTTGATCACCTGTATAACCGACCCCTTCGGCGAAGAACCGGAGTGGATTCACTTCGCTCTGACCCGCCAGTTCCCGGATGGGGAGGGCGGATTGGTGGAGATCCTGCTGGATATCGGATTTCCGGACGTGAAGGGCCGTCTCCAGCTTGAGGACGAGCTGTGCAGCGACGAGTTGGACGAAAGAGAGGATGTTTTTGACTACATTCGCCGTTCTGCCGGTTATATTGCCCTGGAGAATATCCCGCCTGTCGCCATGGACATCACCTGCGAACAGACATAAAATGGAGCCAAAAATACCGGAACCGGCAGATTTTCTGCCGATTCCGGTATTTTTATTGGAAAAATCCAAAGCGCCGCATAGCATGAAAGGGGAGGGGGAACCAAAATGGCCAAACGAGTTTATATCAGTCCCAGCGACCAGGTGGAAAACAAATACGCCTGGGGCAATACCAATGAGCATGTCCAGTGCCAGAGGATCGCCGAGGTGGAGGCCGCCGCCCTGCGCCGCTGCGGCGTGGAGGCGCAGCTGGCAAAATTTGGAACCAGCATGGCCCAAAGATGCGCTGAATCCAACGCTTTTGGGGCGGACATCCACAATTGCGTCCACACCAATGCCTTCAACGGAAAGGTCACCGGCACCCGGCTGTTCTGCTTTGCCGTGCCCGGAAAGGGGTACGACGCCTGCCGGGCGGTCTTCGGCGCCCTGGCGCCGCTGACCCCGGGGACCTCGGAGAATATCCAGGCCAATTCCCGGCTGTATGAGGTGCGGACCCCGGCGGCTCCCACCGCCTATGTGGAGGGCGAATTTCAAGACAATCCGGAAACGGCCCGGTGGATCATCCAGCACACCGATGAAATCGGCGAGGCCATCGCCCGGGGCCTCTGCCAGTATCTGGGGGTGGCCTATGCTCCGGCCCAGGCGGAAAAGCCCGCGCCCCAGCCCAAGGGAGACGGCCTGTTCCGGGTGCAGGTGGGGGCCTTCGCCAACCGAAACAACGCCGAAAAAATGCTGGAAAGGCTGAAAAAAGCGGGTTTTTCCGGATTTATATCCAGCGAAAAATAGCGCGCCGGTTGTCAAAGAACCTTTTTTGAGACTGTCGAAAAACCTTTGCATATCGCATTCCCTCCCGGCGCATACTATGGCCGAACGCAAAAATTTCCAACGATTTCTTGCAGGAGGGAAACCATATGGTCAAGGATTTTATCGACACCAACCAGTTCTCCGCACAGGAGCTGATGGACATGGCGGAGCTGTCTCTGGCCATTAAGCGGGCCATCCGGGGCGGCTATTACCCGCCGCTGCTGCGGCACATGAACCTGGGCATGATCTTTCAGCAGTCCTCCACCCGGACGCGGGTGTCCTTTGAAACGGCCATGAGCCAGCTGGGGGGCCACGCCCAGTATCTGGGCCCCGGCATGATCCAGCTGGGGGGACACGAGACCATCGAGGACACTGGCCGGGTGCTGAGCTATCTGGTGGACGTGGTGATGGCCCGGGTCATCCAGCACCGCACCATTGTGGACCTGGCCCGGGCCTGCTCCATCCCGGTGCTCAACGGTATGTCCGACTACAACCACCCCACCCAGGAGATCGGCGACCTGTGCACCATGGCGGAGAACCTACCCCGGGGGAAGAAGCTGTCGGACTGCAAGGTGGTGTTCGTGGGCGACGGCACCCAGGTGTGCGCCTCCCTGGGCTTCATCACCACCCACCTGGGCATGAAATTCGTCCACTACGGCCCCAAGGGCCACCAGCTGACGGATGGCCACCAGGCCATTATGGAGCGAAACTGCCGGGAAAGCGGCGGCAGCTTCCTGGTCACAGACGACCGCAGCGCCGTCCGGGACGCGGACTTCCTCTACACCGACGTGTGGTACGGCCTGTACGAAAATGAGATGCCCAAGGAGCAGCGGGTGGAGGTGTTCCACGACTATCAGGTGAACCGGGAGCTGATGAGCCTGGGGGCCATCGGCTGCAAGTTCCTGCACTGCCTGCCTGCCACCCGGGGCGAGGACGTCACCGACGAGGTGGCGGACTCCGCCGCCTCCCTGTGCTGGGAGCAGGCCGGAAACCGGCTGACGGCCATGCGGGGCCTGCTGGTCTATTTCACCCGCTGCCGCCCGCAGCACACCGAACTGGAGGAGGCCGCCGCCCGGGAGCAGCTGGAGCGCTTTATGGCGGACCGGGGCCTGAGCTGACATGGAGAAACGCAAATTCCGCCTGGCGGACGTGGTGCTGTCCGTCATATGCGTGGTGTTCGTGGCGGAGGCCGCCGCCCCGGTGGCCTCCATCGGCAACAGCCAGTATTTCTGGTGGCTGTTCATGATCCTGGCGTTTCTGCTGCCCTATGGGCTGATCTCCTCGGAGCTGGGCACCGCCTTCCCCGGGGACGGCGGCCTGTATGACTGGATCCACACCGCCTGGCCCGACTCCCGATGGGGCGCCCGGGCCTCCTGGTACTACTGGATCAACTTCCCCCTGTGGATGGCGTCTTTGGCTGTGATGTGTCCGGAGCTGCTGGGGTATGTGTTCGGCTGGCAGCCGGGGCCGGTGTGGTCCCTGGTGATCCAGCTGGCCTTTATCTGGATCGTCACGGTGGTGGCCTTTTACCCGGTGTGCGACAGCATCGTCATCCTGAACCTCAGCGCCGCCATCAAAATTCTGCTGGCGGTGACGGTGGGGGTGCTGGGCATTGTGTATGTGGCCCGGAACGGCTTTGTCAACGATATGTCCGCCGGGACCTTCCTGCCCTCCTTCGACCTGGACAGCCTGTCGTATATCTCCGTCATCATCTTCAACTTCCTGGGCTTTGAGGTGGTGTGCACCTACGCCGGAAGCATGGCGGACCCCCGGCGGCAGATCCCCCAGGCCATCGTTACCGGCGGCGTGGTGATCGCCGCCATCTATCTGTTCTCCGCCTTCGGCATCGGGGCCGCCGTGCCTACCCGGGACATCAGCGTGGACTCCGGCCTCATCGACGCCGTGTCCCTGATGACCGGCCGCACCGGCGGGGTGCTGGTGGGCATCGTGGCCCTGCTGTTCCTGGTGACGCTGTTCGGCAACATGATCTCCTGGTCCATGGGGGTCAACTCCACCGCCGCCTACGCCGCCGAGCGGGGGGACATGCCCGCCGTGTTCGCCCGGCGGCGGAAGGACAACGATATGCCCGTGGGCTCGGCCCTGGTCAGCGGGATCGTAGCCTCGGCGGTGTGCCTGCTGGGAGCTGCCATCCAGGCGGTAAGCCCGGATTCCTCCCTGTTCTGGAGCTTCTTCGCCCTGAACCTGGTGATGCTGCTGCTGAGCTATATGCCGGTGTTTCCGGCGTTTCTGGCCCTGCGGCGGAAGTATCCGCAGGCGGAGCGGCCCTTCCGGGTGCCGGGAGGCCCGGGAATGCTGCGGGTGCTGGCCTATGTGCCCATGGTGCTCATCGGCCTGTCCATTCTGTTCACCGCCGTGCCCCTGTCCACGGACCGGGAGACTCTGGCCACCATTCTGCCCATTACCGTGGGCTCTGTCATCAGCGTGCTGCTGGGCGAGCTGCTCATCGCCGTCCGGCGGCACCATCAACCCAGATCAGGAGGATAACGACTATGGCAAAACGTATTGTGGGAACCACCCCCCGGCAGGACGGGTATCGCATGCCCGGGGAATTTGAGGAGCAGACCGGCGTGTGGATGCTGTGGCCCCAGCGGCCCGACAACTGGCGGGGCGGGGCCAAGCCCGCCCAGCAGGCCTTTGCCGACGTGGCCCGGGCCATCGCCCGGTTCGAGCCGGTGACGATGTGCGTAAATCCTGACCAGTTTCAGAACGCCCGGGCCCGGCTGCCGGAGGACATCCGGGTGGTGGAAATGACCAGCAACGACGCCTGGGTCCGGGACTGCGGCCCCACCTTTGTGAAAAACGATCAGGGGGACCTGCGGGCGGTGGACTGGACCTTCAACGCCTGGGGCGGCCTGCATGACGGGCTGTACTTCCCCTGGGACCAGGACGACCTGGTGGCCCGGAAGATCTGCGAGCTGGAGGGGGTGGACAGCTACCGCACCGACGGCTTCGTGCTGGAGGGCGGGTCCATCCATGTGGACGGCCAGGGCACGGTGCTGACCACGGAGATGTGCCTGCTGTCCCCGGGCCGGAACCCGGAGCTGAGCCGCCGGGATATCGAAGAAAAGCTCTGCGACTATCTGGGGTGCGAAAAGGTCATCTGGCTGCGGGACGGCATCGACCCCGATGAGACCAACGGCCATATTGACGACGTGGCCTGCTTCGTGGCCCCGGGGGAGGTGGCCTGCATCTGGACCGAGGACCCGGAGAACCCCTTTTATCAGGCGGCCCAGGACGCCTTCCGCACCCTGAGCCAGGCCACCGACGCCAAGGGCCGGCGGCTGACGGTGCACAAGCTGTGCCTGACCAAAAAGCCCTGCTGTCTGGAGGGGGCGGAGACCATCGACGCCGTGGAGGGTACCGTACCCCGGGAAAACGGCGAGGTCAGCATCGCCTCGTATATGAATTTCCTCATCGTCAACGGTGCCGTCATCGCCCCTCAGTACGGCGATGAAAACGACCAGCTGGCCATCCAGCAGCTGCAGCAGATGTTCCCGGACCGGCAGATCGTGGGGGTCCAGACCCGGGAGGTGGCCTTCGGCGGCGGCAACATCCACTGCATCACCCAGCAGCAGCCCAAGGCGTGAGCGTGGGGGAGGAAGTATTTTTGCCAGGTACACGCCCCGGCAAAAAATGATTGCATTTGCTTTGCCGCCTGCGGGCGGCAAACTCTGCGAGGCTTTTTTGACAAGAAAAATCCCGGGAGCGCTTTGGCGCTCCCGGGATTTTATGTAACCTTTTTGGCTATACGTCCGGACGGAACGATCAGATGATGTTCAGGGTGACGTTGTCGGTGGACTTCAGGTTGTTGTAATCGCTGTCGATGGTGATCTTGCCGTCAACGATGTCCTTGAGCATGGTGTTGTACTCGTCAACAGTCCACTTGGTCAGGGACCAGGTAGCGGTGGGCAGACCCACAGCGTTCTCGTTGGCACCCAGGGAGGTGCCCACACCGCCGATGGAGGCAAACTCGTTGCTGTAGAACTTGCCCAGAGCCCACTGCACGGAGTCGGCCAGGCCCTTCATAGCGGAGGTAATGACGGTGTCGGACTCGGTGGACTGGTCAACGTCCACGCCCACGACCTTACCGTCGGCAGCGCCGGCAGCAGCGGCCACGGAGGCGAACATGGAGCCGCCGCAGGCGAACACGACCTCAGTGCCGGCCTCGTACCAGCCGGAAACCATGGTCTGCAGCTCGGGGGAAGCGGAGAAGCTTGCACCATACTGCCAGGAATAGTTCATATCGACCTTCACGCCCAGCTCCTTGGCAGCGGCGTCAGCACCCTGGACGAAGCCATAGCCGTAACGGCAGCAGGCGGGGTTGGTGCCGCCGCCACCGCCGGTGAAGCCCAGCTTGGTGAAGCCTTCCTTGACGACAGCGTAACCGGCCAGATAGCCGCACTGCTCTTCCTTGAAGGCGATACCGGCAACGTTCTTCAGAACGGGGGAGCCGTCAACGTCGGCTTCCTCGGTGATGGGATAACCATCCACAAACACGAAGGAGACATTGGGGAATTCCTTGGCGGCCATGCGCAGAGCGCCTTCCTGCATGAAGCCGGCGCAGACAACCACCTTGGCGCCGTTCTCCACGGCGGCCTTCATGGCCTCGTAACGGTCATCATCGGTGGCCTGGTCCTTGTTGGCGGGCTGATAATACTTATAGGACAGCTTGTTGTTGGCAGCGTACAGCTTCACGCCGTCATAGGTGCCCTGGTTGAAGGACTTATCCTTCAGCTGGCCCACGTCGGTGATGAAAGCGATCTCGTACTTGCCATCCTCGGAGGTCATCTCGTCGTTGATCTGATCGGGATTGGTGATGGTCGCGGTCTGGTTGGGATCATCGTTGCCCTTGTTGGGGTCCTTGGCGGGCTGCTTGGAGCAGGCTGCCATAGACAGGACCATGACCACAGCAAGGAGCATTGCCAGAAACTTTTTCATGGTGAATCTACCTTCCTTTTTAATTTTGGGCACGAAACGCCCCTTATAAGCACATTATAGCAGGGTGGGGTGAAAAGTGCAACCTTTTTTGTGCTAAGTTCTGTCTTTCGCCGGACTTAACCCCGCTGGGCCATTTTCACGGCGGCCTCCAGGCCGATCTTCATCATGTTGGTGAAGGTGGTCTGCCGCTCCTGGGGGGTCAGCTCGGTGCCCAGCACCAGGTTGTCACTGATGGAGCAGATGGCCAGGGCCCGCTTGCCCAGGTAGGCGGCGGTGCAGTACAGGGCGGCGGCCTCCATCTCCACGGCCATGACGCCCATCTTCTTCATGCGGTCGTTGCGGCCGGCGGCGTCATAGAAAGTGTCGGAGGAGTACAGATTGCCCACGGGCATCTTCACGCCCAGCTCCCGGGCGGACTCCACGGCGGCCATCAGCAGGTCGAAGTCGGCAATGGGGGCATAGTGGACCCCCAGCTCATACTGGTCGGCGAAGCTGGAGTTGGTGCAGGCGCCCTGACCGGCCACCACGCTGCCCAGCTCCAGGTCCGCCCGCAGAGCACCGGCGGAGCCCACGCGGATGATGTTCTCCACGCCGTACTGGGTGTACAGCTCATGGGAGTAGATGCCGATGGAGGGCATTCCCATGCCGGAGGCCATCACGGACACGGGCACGCCCTTATAGGCGCCGGTGTAGCCCTGGACGCCCCGGACGTTGTTCACCAGCACGGGGTTTTCCAGGAAGGTTTCGGCGATGAACTGGGAGCGCAGGGGGTCGCCGGGCATCAGAACGGTTTTGGCAAACGCGCCGGGGGCGGCGCTGTTATGGGGGGTAGACATGACTTGATTTCCTCCTTATATTGCGTTTATTCCTGCTCCAGGGCCTTCACGGCCTTGACGATGCGGCTGGTGCCCAGACGGTCGGCCCCCAGGGCGATGAAGTCCCGGGCGTCGTCCAGGTTGGCGATTCCGCCGGCGGCCTTGATCTTCACATGGGGGGCCACATGGGCCTTGAACAGGGCCACGTCCTCCCGGGTGGCTCCGCCGCCGCCGAAGCCGGTGGAGGTCTTGATATAGTCCGCGCCGGACTCAGACACCACCCGGCACATCTCCACCTTTTCGGCGTCGGTGAGCAGGCAGGTCTCGATGATGACCTTCAGGAGCCGTCCCTGGCAGGCGTCCTTCACGGCACGGATCTCGTCCAGCACCCGATCGTACAGGCCGTCCTTCACCCAGCCGATGTTGATGACCATGTCGATCTCGGACGCGCCGTTGTTCACGGCGTCGGTGGCCTGGAAGCACTTGGAGGCGGTGGTGTCGTAGCCGTTGGGGAAGCCGATGACGGTGCACACGGCGATCTTGCCCGCCACATACTCCGCCGCCTGCTTCACATAGGAGGCGGGGATGCACACGCTGGCGCAGCCGTACTTCACGCCATCGTCGCAGATGGCCCGGATCTGGTCCCAGGTAGCCGTCTGGGACAGCAGGGTGTGGTCCACCCGGGCCAGAATGGGCTTGAGTTCGTTGTTCATGATAAAAATCTCCTTTCGGATGCCGTACATATTTTTGCGGATACGATTCCATTGTAGCAGAAAAAACCGCCTTTGTAAACCTTGACACCGGCGGCGGGGCAAGGGTCTGCAACAGGGAATCCATGAACAGGAGCAGCAGGCAGAGGGTACATATCGAACATGACCTCGTAGGCTACATCCCCTTGGACGAGCTGCTAAAAGCGGAACAGGCATGACCGAAATCATGCCTGTTCCAAGAAATTTGATTTTACTGTCTTACCAGCAGGGAGCTTGCGTCCGTTCCCTACAACAAAAAGCAGCCCCGGTATGCGTTGTGCATACCGGGGCTGCTTTGCTTTACGTAAGTATCAGTAGTTCATAATGTCCTTCACAGCACCGGACATCGAGAAGAGCTTGGCGGACAGATGGTCGAGGTAGACGATGCCGAGCTTGTTGCCCGTCTCCGCATTATACATATCGGCCAGCTGGGGCATGACCTGGAACGCGGCGGCCTGGGCCTCGGGGCTGTTGTCAAAGTTCGCCGTGCCCTGCACGCGCAGCCACTCGCCGCGGTCATTGGCGGCGCAGATCTCGAGGTTCGTGTTGTCCAAAAGCTGCTTGTAGGCGGCCTTGTGCTTGCCCAAGGCAATGCACAGGTAGCCGTTGTACCACATGGCAAAACCAATGGGACGCACGCGGGGCAGATAGCCATCGACGGTGGCAAGGTAGAAGGTGGGATTCTCTTTCAGAAATTCCATGATTTCTTCATTTGGTTTCATGGTGTAAACCCTCCCGCAATATTACAGTGTGGCCAGCGCCGCTTTGATGCGTGCGGCGGCCTCCTTGGTGCGCTCGGCATCGCCGAACGCCGTCAGACGGAAATACCCCTTGCCGCAGGGGCCGAAGCCCTCGCCGGGGGTGCCCACAACGTGGGCGTGCTCGAGCAGCCAGTCAAAAAACTCCCAGCTGCCCATCTCGTTGGGGCAGCGCAGCCAGATGTAGGGGCTGTTCTTGCCGCCGCAGTACCAGACACCGGCCTCGTCCAGCGCTGCCGCAATGACAGCGGCGTTGGCGCGGTAGTAGTCGAGGTTCCGCTGGATCTCCTTCATGCCCTCGTCGGTAAAAACGGCCTCGGCACCGCGCTGCACAACATAGGCGACGCCGTTGAACTTCGTAGTCTGGCGGCGCAGCCACATCTTGTTCAGCTTGCCGCCGGCCAGCGCCTGCGGCACGACGGTGTAGCCGCAGCGCGTGCCGGTGAAGCCTGCGATCTTGGAGAAGCTGCACACCTCGATGGCAACCTCCTTCGCGCCCTCGACCTCAAAGATGCTGCGGGCGAGACCCGGCTCGGAGACGAAGCACTCGTATGCGGCGTCAAACAGGATGACCGCGTCATTGGCCTTCGCCCAGGCGACCCAGGCCTTGAGCTGCTCGACGGAGTAGGTCGCGCCGGTGGGGTTGTTGGGGCTGCAGATGTAGACGATATCCGTGTGGGGAGCCTCGTCCGGCATCGGCAGGAAGCCGTTCTCCGCCGTGGCGGGCAGGTAGAGAATTTTGCGGCCCGCCATCACGTTGTCGTCGACGTAGACCGGGTAGACCGGGTCGGGAACAAGGATCGTGTTGTCCTGACTGAACAGGTCCAGCAGGTTGCCCAAGTCGCTCTTGGCACCGTCGGAGATGAAAATTTCGGACATGTCCAGCTCGACACCGTGGCCCGCGTAATACCTGCGGATAGCGTCGCGCAGAAACTCATAGCCCTGCTCGCTGGGAATATAGCCGTGGAACGTACCCTTGTGGCCCTGCTCATCAACGGCCTTGTGCATGGCCTCCGTCACGGATGCCGCCAGCGGCAGGGTGACGTCGCCGATGCCCAGACGGATGACGTCTGCCTCGGGATGGGCCTTCTGGTAGTCGGCTACCTTGTGGGCAATGGTGCTGAACAGATAGCTCTCGTTCAGCTCGGCGTAATGCGGATTCAGCTGCATTATGGTTCCCCCTCGTTTATACCTATATAAATTTACTTTACCACAATTCGCGGCGGTGTGCAATAGAATTTGCAAAGGGAATTTTTATGGGTGATTTGTAGGGGAGGGTCTTGACCCTCCCGTGAGGGATAAATCTCTCCCCTACTGTAGGGGGCTGCGTCCTCGACGCCTCGCGGAGGGGTCAAGACCCCTCCCTACAATCCTCCCCGTACAGACTCTCGCACTTCTCATCAATTTCCCTCGCAGGCAGCGACACGGCCATGGCCACCGCGGCGCTGTAGCATTCCTCGGGGGTGAAGCCTTCGCCCGTCAGCGGGAAGTGCTGCAAAATCTTCTCGACCAGCTCGTCGTAATAGCGCGCGTAGAGCACGCCGCGGTCCGTGATGTAAATTTTGCCGTACCGCCGCCGCACAATGACCCCCTGCTTCATCAGGCTGGTCAGGATGCTGGTGACGCTGGGCTTGGTCACGCCCATGGCCTGCGCCAGTGCCAGCGGCGAGACCTCGGTGCTTTGCTGCGCCAGATGGTGGATGGCCAGCAGATAACGCAGGTTGGAATCGGTCAGGGTCAAGGTACATCTCTCCTTATACCAAACTAAAAGGGGGCGCGGGCCACGAACGGACCCGCGCCCCCTTCAGGCACTTATGCTTTACTTACTGTGGCAGGCACCGCCGCAGGTCTTACAATTACCTGTGCAGCCGCCGTGACTGCCGCAGCCACCGCCCCCGCAGGAGCCGTCACAGCAGCCGAGGCCGCCTGTCTTATGTTCATGATACATCAGCCAGCCCGTACCGCCGAACACGATGATCGAAACGATGATCGTGGGGAGATTGAAGTTGGCCGCTAAAAATTCCATCATAAAAAGTCCGCTCCTTTCCGGAAGAATACGGTATTATTATACATTCAAGATTACTTGGAAGCAACAGCCTTCTTGGAATCGAACTGAACCTCGTTGACACCCTCGTACTTGTTGGGGCGGAACAGCAGGTAGATCGTGAAGGCGATAATAGCGACAGCAACGATGGTGAAGAAGTTGAAGCCGACCTCACCGGTGATCAGGCCGCCGATCTGGTAGACGACCAGAGAAGCGCAGTAGGCCAGCAGGCACATATAGCCGATGGCGATGGCAGTCCACTTGCCGTTGTTCATCTCGCGCTTGATGGCGCCCATAGCGGCAAAGCAGGGAGCGCACAGCAGGTTGAAGATCATGAAGCTGTAAGCGGAGAGGGCGGTGAAGTTGGCAGCAACCTCAGGCCAGATCTCGTCGCCATTGTCGGAGAGTTCGCCGCCGAAGTGGTACAGAACACCGAAGGTGCCGACGACGTTCTCCTTGGCGATCAGGCCGGAGATAGACGCGACGGTTGCACGCCAATCACCGAAGCCCTGCGGGATGAAGATCCAGGAGATTGCGCTGGCCACGATAGCCAGGATGGAGTTGTCCTGATCCTCGACCATGGTGAACGCGCCGTTCTCGAAGCCGAAGCCCTGCAGGAACCACAGGATGATGGTGGAAGCCAGAATGACGGTGCCGGCACGCTTGATGAAGGACCAGCCGCGCTCCCAGGTGGCACGCAGGACGTTGCCCCAGGCGGGCACGTGGTAAGCGGGCAGCTCCATAACGAACGGAGCAGGGTCACCGGCGAACAACTTCGTCTTTTTCAGGATGATGCCGGAGATGATGATGGCCGCGAAGCCGATGAAGTAAGCGGAGGTGGCAACCCAGCTGCTGCCGCCGAACAGAGCACCTGCAAACAGACCGATGATGGGCATCTTAGCGCCGCAGGGAATGAAGCAGGTGGTCATGATCGTCATACGGCGGTCACGCTCATTCTCGATGGTACGGGAAGCCATAACACCGGGAACGCCGCAGCCGGTACCGACCAGCATGGGGATGAAGCTCTTGCCGGACAGACCGAAGCGGCGGAAGATACGGTCCATGATGAAGGCGACACGAGCCATGTAGCCGACATCCTCCAGAATGGACAGCAGGAAGAACAGAACGAGCATCTGGGGAACGAAGCCCAGAACCGCGCCGACACCGGCGACGATGCCGTCCATGATAAGGCCGTACAGCCAGTCAGCAACACCGATGCTCTCCAGCAGGCCGCCGAGGGCATTCGGGACGATTTCACCGAACAGAACATCGTTCGTCCAGTCGGTGGCGAAGGTGCCGATGCCGATGCCGCCGTCCGCCACGGAGGTGCCCATCGCGATGGCGTACATCAGCCACATGATGGCTGCGAAAATCGGCAGGGCCAGAATACGGTTCGTGACGAACTGGTCGACCTTATCGGAGACGGTCAGGTTCTCGGTGCGGGGCTTCTTCTTGACGGCCTTGTCAACAACGCCGTTGATGTAAGCGTAGCGCTGGTTGGTGATGATGCTCTCGGCGTCATCGTCCATCTCCTTCTCGCAGTCGGTGATGTGGGCGTCGATGTGGTCCAGCAGCTCTTTGTTCAGGTTCAGCTCAGCCTGGACCTTGTCGTCGCGCTCAAACAGTTTGACAGCGTACCAGCGCAGGAAGCGGTCATCGACCTTGCCCTGAATGGACTCCTCAATGTGGGCAATGGCATGCTCAACGCTGCCGGTAAAGACGTGAGGCAGCTCGCCTGCCTTGCCCTTCTTGGCAGCGGCGACGGCCAGCTCGGCAGCCTTCTCGCTGCCCTCGTTCTTCAGGGCGGAGATTTCGACGGCCTCGCAGCCCAGCTCGTTGGACAGCTTCTTCAGGTCGATCTTGTCGCCGTTCTTGCGGACGAGGTCGATCATGTTGACGGCCATGACCACGGGGATGCCGAGCTCGATCAGCTGGGTGGTCAGGTAGAGGTTACGCTCGATGTTGGTGCCGTCGATGATGTTCAGGATGGCGTCGGGCTTCTCATTGACGAGGTAGCCGCGGGCAACGACCTCCTCCAGCGTGTAGGGAGACAGAGAGTAGATACCGGGCAGGTCCTGGATCACGACGTCATCGTGGCCCTTGAGCTTGCCTTCCTTCTTCTCAACGGTAACGCCGGGCCAGTTGCCGACATACTGGTTAGAACCGGTCAGGCTGTTGAACAGGGTGGTTTTACCGCAGTTCGGGTTGCCTGCCAGAGCAATTTTAATTGCCATTTGGTTAAACCCCTTTCTTTACTTTTTCAGAACTCACTCAACTTCGATCATTCCGGCGTCAGCCTTGCGGACGCTGAGCTCGTAGTTGCGGACGGTCAGCTCCATCGGGTCGCCCAGAGGTGCGACCTTACGGACGTAAACCTTGGTGCCCTTGGTCAGGCCCATGTCCATAATGCGGCGCTTGACAGGGCCATCGCCGTGCAGCTTGGCAACGGTGACGGTCTCGCCGACCTGTGCATCTTTCAGAGTCTTCATACTTCGTTCCTCCTCTTGGTACAATCAATCAAACAGCCGAGGGGCTGTGATTCCAAATTTTTTACGCAACGATAATGCGCATGGCCAGGGTCTTATCCAGCGCGATGCGCGCTTCCTTGACCTGAAGGATGAGGTTGCCGCTGATCTCATTGACCACGGTAACGGTCTCCCCCACGACAAAGCCAAGTTCGGCCAGATGCTGGCGGACCTCATCCTTGCCGGTGATCTTTCGGATGGTAACGGTATCGCCTGCTTTAGTCATCGTTAAAGGCATTCCACACACTCCCCTTTTGCGATTCTGCAATATATTAGCCTATGCTAACGCTTGGAGCAAAAGCATGCGGTTAGAACGCTCTAACCGCTTACGATGGTAGTTTACCACCACTAACTCCCGATGTCAATACGGAAGTTAGGCTAACCAAACAGATTTGTGAAAAGTAGATAGTTATTGCTAACTTGAATTGTGCAGCTTTGAACAAATTGTGAAAGCATCACGGCAGAAGCCGGGCAGTGATGCGCGCTTACGGAAAGCACCCGGTAGGGGCGGGGCATGCCCCGCCCGCAGCCTACCTGTAACGCCGCACTTGCGGGAAGGCCGAGGGCCGGGCGTGCCCGGCTCCTACCGACAGCAAAAAAGCCGGAGGGACCGCTCTCCCCTTCCGGCATATTCAATATCTTATTGCCCCTTTTTCTGCTTCCGCGTCTCTGCCAGATGCCGCACCGCCAAAATGGGATGATGGAACAGCATCCGCGGACCGCTCCAGCGCATGACCTGGCGGATGCGCTCCCGCATCTCGGGCTTGTAGCAGTGCGTTTGGCAGACGCTGCAGAACGTTTTGGTCGCTATATGCGGGCAGTGGTCCACCCGCGCGTCGGCGTAGTCCCGCAGGACCGCGCAGTCGGGGCAGAGCCGGCCCTTGGGCGTGCCGTGATGGCCGCGGCAGTATAGCTCGATCATCAGGCCGACAGTGGCCTTTTCCTGTTGGCGCTTCTTCTCCGGGGCGTCGGGGACGCCGCCCCCTACAGTGTTCGTAACGGCCATCAGCTCATCCTCCCGTTTTCCACAGAGTACGTCGTGTCAGCAATTCGCATCGTCGAGGCGCGGTGGGATACGAGCACCACGGTCTTGCTGGCCCGCTCCTCGGCCAGACTGCGCAAGATGACGGCCTCGTTCAGGCTGTCGAGGTTGCTCGTCGGTTCGTCCAGCAGAATGAACGGTGCATCGTGCAGAAATGCCCGTGCCACACCGAGCCGCTGCCGTTCGCCGCCCGAGAGGGTATCGCCCAACTCCCCGACGGGTGTGTCGTAGCCCTGCGGCAGCGTCATGATAAAGTCGTGGATGGACGCCTTCCTGCAGGCTGCCATGACCTGCTCATGGGTCGCGTTCCGGTTGGCAATTTTGACATTTTCTTCAATACTGTCATGGAACAGCACGGTGTCCTGCTCGACGAAGCTCTCCGCTGCGCGCAGCGACGCCGTGTTGATGCCCTTGATGTTCTCGCCGGAGATCTCGACCCGGCCTAAATCCGTGTCCCAGAACCGCATGAGCAGCTTGAGCAGCGTGGATTTGCCGCTGCCGCTGCGGCCCGTGATGCCCACGATGCCGTGCTCCGGGATGTGCAGGCTGACCTCCTTCAAAATCTCGCTGTCGCGGTAGCCGAAGGTCACGCGGCGGGCGTCGGCACCGCGGAACACAATGTCCCTGCCGTCGGTGACCTCGCGCACAGCGGGCTGCTCATCGAGAATATCCAGAACGCGGTTGCCCGCGGCGAAGGTGCTTTGCAGCCCGGTGCCGAGATTCGCCAGCGCGATGACCGGGCCGAAGCTGCTCATGAGTGCCACAACGCTGACGAGCGCACCGTCAAACCCGATGGCACCCGCCATGAACAGGCTGCCAGCCAGCGCCAGCATACCGGCGTCCAACAGCTGGATGATGGCCCCGGTCACGGCCTGTGCCGTGCCGCCGGCCTCCTTCAGGCGGCGCTCCTGCCTGGCCAGCGCGTCGGTGCGCTGGTTGATTTGCGCCAGCCGATGCGCGCCGTCGTTGTATTGCAGGCTCTCCCGCACGCCACGCAGGCTGTCCAGCACAAAGCCGTTCAGCGCGCCGAACTCCGCGCGGAAGCTCTCGCCCGATTTGCGCGCACCTCTGGCGGCTGCCACGGGTATGCCGATGCCGATGACCGCATAGGCCAGCGCCGCGTACAGCCCCAGTGCGGGTGCATAGCTGCCCATAAAGCACGTCATAACGACGCTTACGATGACGGCAATGCAGATGGGCGAGATCGTGTGCGCGTAAAAAACCTCCAGCAGCTCAATGTCCGCAGTCAGCACGGCAATCAGGTCGCCCTTGTCGCGGCCCTCCAGCTTGGCGGGGGCCAGCTGGCGCAGCACGCCAAAGACCTTGTCCCGGATAAACGCCAGCAGCTTGAACGCAATAAAATGGTTGCAGCCCTGCTCCGCGTAGTGGAGCACGCCGCGGGCCACGGCCAGAATCGGCAGCAAAATACAGGCGGTTTTGAGCACAACGGGCACAGAAAAGTGCAGGCTGTCCAGCAGCGCATACACACCCAGAACCGGGATGAAGATGGCGCAGAGAAAGCCCGCTACGCCCAGCAGAACGGCGCAGACCATGACCGGGGCGAGAGGGCGTACCAGCCCTACAAGGCGGTACATGACGTTGAAATTGCCGCGAGTACGTTTGTTTTCCATCACTGTGCCTCCTTCCCGTAGTTTTCCAGTGCCTGCTGTCGGTTCCACAGGTCGGCGTACAGCCCGCCCTGCGCCAGCAGTGCCTCGTGCGTGCCCTGCCCCGCCGGATGGCCGTGATCCAGCACGTAAATATTGTCCGCCTTTGTCACGTTGGCAAGGCGGTGGGAAATCAGGATGACCGTCTTGCGCCCAGCCAGCCGGTGGATGCCCGCCATGATGTCGTTCTCGCTCTCTACGTCGATGTTGGACGTTGCCTCGTCAAAAATATAGACGGGACTGTCATGCAGCAGTGCGCGGGCCAGTGCCAGCCGCTGCCGCTGGCCGCCGGACAGGTTGCCGCCGCCCTCGGTCAGCGGGGTGTCCAGTCCGTCCATCGAGCGCAGGAAGTCCGCCAGGTTCACCTGCTCCAGCGCGCCCCACAGCGCACCGTCGTCTGCGCCGGGCGCGGCCATCCGCAGGTTGTCGGCCACCGTACCTTTAAAGAGGTGGCTGCCCAGGCTGACGAGCGTTACATTTTTGAGCAGGCTGGCCTCGCTGACAGCGGAAAGCTCCTGCCCGCCGATGGTCACATGCCCCGTGTAGCCGGACACGCGCCCGGTCAGCACGGCGGCAATCGTGGACTTGCCGCAGCCGCTCTCGCCCACCAGCGCGGTGAAGCTGCCCTGCGGGAAGTCAAGATTTAAGCCATGCAGCGTTTCTTTTTCAGCCGTGTAGCCAAAGTGCAGGTCACGGCAGGCAATCGCGCAGTCCGCGCCGAGTTGGGCGGTCCTGGCGCTGCCCTCGGGCAGGTCCAACAGCTTGAAAATTTTGTCGCTGGCGGCCATGCCGTTCATGGCAACGTGGAAGTACGACCCCAGCGCGCGCATCGGCAGGAAGAAATCCGCCGACAGCAGAATGATGCAGAGAGCGCCCGGCAATGTTACGCGGTTTGCATTGAACTCATGCGCGGCCACGATGATGCCCAGCGCCGCGCCGCCGTAGGCGATGACGTCCATGACGATGATCGAGTTGAGCTGCATCGTCAGCACCTTCATCGTCACCTTGCGGAAGTGCTCGGCCTCACGGTTCATGGCCGCGTGGCGGGCCCCGTCGGCCTGATAAATCTTGAGCGTGGTCAACCCTTGCAGGTTCTCCAAAAAGCTGTCGCCCAGCGCAGCGTACCGGCCCCAGTACTTGCCCAGCAGTTTTTTGGCAAACTTCTGCACAGCTACGATGGAAACGGGAATCAGCGGCACGCAGATCATCAGGATGACCGCCGCGTGCAGACTGACTGGGGCCAGCGCAATAAACAGCGTGACCGGTGCAATCATGGCGTAGAAAAACTGCGGCAGATACGCGCCGAAGTAGGTCTCGAGCTGCTCGACGCCCTCGCCTGCCAGCTGCAAAACCTCCGCGGTGGGCACGGCCTGGGTGTAGCTGCCGCCCAGGCGGAGCAGCTTTTCATAAATGGCGGCACGCAGCGTTTTTTTGACGGTGCAGCTGGCGTTGTAGCTGGCCGACGCCGCGCCGCGCATGCAGAAAAAGCGCACGATCAGTGCACCGAGAATGTACAGAAGTGCGGTGGGCAGGTCTGGCTCTCTGCGCACAAGTCCCGTTAGAAAGAGGGACACGGCGAAGATCATCACGATGTTGGCCAGCAGCGCAAGGAATTGCAGCACAACATTCCACGCAATGTACCGTTTGGAGTCGCCCATCATCGAAATCAGGCGTTTGTTGATCATCATAAGCGGTTGTTCCTTTTTTACATAGTGCGGTAGGGGTCGAGCGTGCCCGAAAAATCACACCTTTTCCTTCGTGCGCAGCGGCAGGTAGCCTGCGTCGCGGATGGCCTTGCGGATGACCTCCTCGTCGGCGTCGGCCTTCGTCCAGACCGTCACGTTCTGGGCGCTCAGGTTCACCTCGGCCAGCGTGTCGGGCAAGGTGTTCAATGCGTTTTCCACATGGCGCTGGCAGTTCTGGCAGGTCATGCCGTCCACGCCCATGACGAGGCGGTGCGGATAGTGGCTCTTGTTGGTGTCCGCCGCCCTGACCTTTTTAGCGGGGGCGTCATGCTCACCGCAGCAGCCGCCGCCGTGGCGCAGATGGTGGATAAAGCTGTAGATGCCGTAGCCGACGGCAGCCACCAGAATCAGAACAATAATGACGTTTGCCATAAAAAACCTCCCAGTTAGTACTTTCTAATTTGACTTAGAATATACTAACTTCTGCTTTGCTTTTTGTCAAGAGGTATCTTTTTTGATACTGCCCGGCAGGGGCCGCACATGCCCGGCTCCTGCCGCGCAAACAAAGAAGGAGGGGCATCGCTGCCCCTCCCGGTATGGATGGATATGGAGAAAATCAGGCATTGGCCAGAGCGGTGCCAAGGGCTGCGCAGGCAGTCTCGGCGTCGCCGTCGGGGGAGCCGTTGGCCATGACAGGCTCAACGACCAGACGGGCACCGGCGGCCTCAGCGTCCTCGGCCCAGGTGCGGATCCACTCGCCGTCACCCCAGCCGTAGGAGCCGAACAGGCCAACAGGTTTGCCGCTCAGAGAGCCGCGCAGATCCTGGTACATCGGCTCGAACTCGCTCTCCTCCAGCTGCTCCGCGCCCATGGCCGGGCAGCC